>Ga0325403_1001115_pt1 | contig 21721 bp, 10 predicted proteins | sample PopdelMetagenome_19_FD_205665 | JGI IMG/M metagenome (GOLD analysis project Ga0325403, IMG submission 205665) | Populus deltoides microbial communities from Bellville, Georgia, United States - Xylem-PdKOR-R4 | ecosystem: Host-associated > Plants > Phyllosphere > Stem > Wood/Secondary xylem... | reverse complement strand
AATGCTTGTTAGTAACTTCGGTGGTTCAAACCATAGTTTTAAACTTGACCGATGGGTCGCATCAAAGTACCTTTCTTATGTATGCCTTCGTTAGGAAATCTAAAGAAAAAAGTGTTTTTTTTTTTTTTTAGAATTAAAACTTTTGAAATTTGATCAGATATTCCTCTTAAATTTGATCAAATTTAATCCACTTCCAATTAAAGAGGCGCAAACGATGTTGCATTTATATTAAAATAAATATAAGAAACAAAAATCGGTTTTGTAGTACGATTTAGATTAAAAACAAATAAAAAACATAGAAATTTAGAATTGAACAAAAATATCATTATAAATAAATAAAAAAATTAAGGTTATTTTTATATTATTTTTATGAAAATATTCCAATATATAATAAATTTATTTTTTTATCTTTAACTTTTTGTAATATTTTTTTAGTTTTTCCTTTTTTTTCCTTTACATCTTTTTTAGGAAAAAAAATATTTTTTATTCTTTACACTTGAAATATTTATCACTCTATACTGGGTCTATTTATACTGTTTTTATTATTATTATTATTATTATTATTATTATTATTATTATTATTATCTTTATTCTTTTGTAATTTTTTCTTTTTTTCATTTTTTTTAATTATTATGTAAAACTAAAAGTACATGGTGTTTCACTATAGTAATTTCAACATTATCCCATTTTTCCACCATGTTAAAAATTAATTTAAGATTTGAAATGTCTTTATTAACACATATGATTTTCACTTTATTTTATTACATGTAAGTATCGACTTTTTAATTCAAAATTATATTTTTTACTCGATGTTCAAAAATACATTAATAACACCTACACATTCATTATTTTGTGGTAGAAAAAAATTATTCAACCCACAACGAGGTGAGTCGAATAGAAGCGGTAACACTTTTTTTTAATTTATTGGCACAAATGATTTTTGATTTATTTAATTAAATATATGTATAGGAATTTTTTTATTTATAATTAGGATTTGTTTTGTAAAAAAAACGCATTGAAAAAGCATGTATATTCATTTTCAGGCTTAAAAATAATATCTAACCATATACGAAGTGCGGGTCAAAAAGTTAATAAGAAACTAAATCAGAGTCGACTTAACGTGAATGAGGGACTTCTGAAAAACTATAAATAAAACATTCTAAAATATTTAAGAAATATTATTATTATTATTATTTATGTATGTTTAACAAGTAGAGCCTTGGACAAATTTCTTACTTGGAGTATTTTGTTAAGTAGGGCAATCTTCTTTTTATAAATAAAATTCACAGATATACCTAATTTATTCTTGGACCTTTTTATTAAGTAAGGGGCTTTAATCATTGTTCAAGCAGCTCTTAGGTTAAACTGACTCTGAACTAAATACAAATAAAATAGGAAAAATAGAAATGAGAAAAACCATAAAGTTTAGAACTCTAAAACTATATATATACCAATCATGAAACACACACTAACGTTCTTGCAAAATAAATAAGTAAACATTAGTAGCAATCTCATTACATACAAGAAAACCTCGTTGAAAACCAATATAAGTTTTTTTTAAAAATCAATTACAGAAAACCTTAAGCAAAGTTGTTTTCTTAAACATTAAAAAAAAAATCAGGTCATAGAAAACTCTTCTTTGATGTCACTAATCTTGACCTATTACAATATTTTTAAAATTTCTGTTTATTTCAGGTTAATGTAACTTAACACCTTTAATTAGATATATCATTTAAATTTAATGTACAAATCTTATTAAGTAAACACAATAACCGATAATATAATTAAAGTATTTAAAGTAAAGAGATAAAATTAAAGAGAAAATTTGTATTCTTATTTTTAACATGATTCGACAAGCCTGTATACATACTTTAAGTACCAAACCGTAATATTTGAATATTATATTCCCTCACTAGTTCAAGTTTAATGTATAAAATTGTGTATTTTGACTCTCAATTGATCAACAAACTTTGAATTTATTCAATTTGACCTATGATTTAATCAATTTCAACCCCTGCATTCACATATTTTTTTCAGTTTAGTCATTAGTTTTAGATTTTTTTAATCAAATCCTTAATTACCCACCAAACTTCAATATTTATGCTATTAAATCTTGATTTGACCAAATTAACTCTTTAAAAATACAAATCGACCTCTAGACTTTAATTTCTTCCAATTAAAGTCTAAATTGACTTTAAAAATTAATTTTTCTTGCAATTAAGTTCTCAATAAAATTAATTAAGTCTTCCAAAATTCTTATTGAGTCCTTGCCTATCCAAATTTGTGTTTTTTTACCCCAAATAAAAATATTTTCACCAAAGAGGTCTTTTGCCAATCAGAGTTGGGTTGTCAATTTTATACGTTTTGGTCCTCCAACTTTTTCACTTGTCACTTTAAACCTTAATTCACCATCAATTTGGACAATCTTCTAGGCTTTTTTTAATGTATATTGAATTTCTTTTTCTATTTGTTTCCTTTTCTTTTTTTATTTTTTGTGGGTTAAAAAATGGGTAAGAACAATCCCTATAATCTATTACATATTGGTCTTTTGAAGCATTATATATATATATATATATATATATCAAATATAAGTTTGTGTAGGAATAAGTTAATAGCTAGGCTCAAGTATAGATGAGGGGCATCATTATTATGATTGGACTGGACACCAATATAGAGGATAAAGTTTTGGATTTCTGATGAAAGAACACACAATCGTCAGGAATTTAAACTTCCTTTTATAGTCTTCTGGAATTCTGAGGATCTAATCTTGCATTCTGTTAATTCACCCTTCCCATAATCAAAATGACTTGAAAAATAAATTAAAGGTGAGGCTAAAGAAGCACAGTTGCTAAGAAATCACATGCACAGACCTAGAAATATACCCAGATTCTGCAAGGCTGGCCACCATTATTAAGAATAAAATGGGTGCAGCAGTTCATCATCCCCGTTGATTAAAAGAAAGGAAAAGCCCCACAAACTCTGCTCCCACCATCATTGGCTCCCACCATCATGTTCCCTTAATTAGGCTAATACTTTGTTAATATCGCGTTTGAAAATATTTTTAAGCTTTAAAATCATTAATTTAATATTTTTATATGATTTTAGATCATATTAGAAATATTAAAAAAAAAAACACTTAAAAATCATTGAATTTTAGATATATTTTTTTCAATTATCGCATTAACAAAAAAAATACAATAAATAAATCAAAGTGATGAGCCTTAAAGGGCTGCATGGGTGGTCATGGCTTGGACCACGACCAACTTAACAAAAGCATCTGCCTTGATTGCCCAGCACTTGCATTACCAAACTACGTGTATGTCTATGCTTTCAACAAGTGGCATATCCTCATTCGCAATATTGGCAACCCAATATTATTGGTTGAAGTGGAAAGGAATTGAGGCTGAGAAAGGATGGAGTCCTCTTCCAGAGAAAAATATTCTGCCATTTTCTTTCACTTTCTTCCTTTCCTTTCTTTGTTTCTGTTCGCAAATGGATCATCCAATCACTGTAATAATTGGGAGAAGATCTTCCTGTGATAGAGAATACTAATAAAGATGAATGTTTTATGGAAGAAAAAAAAAGGCTTTTTTGTAAAGCTTCATAAAAGTCACATTTGTTGGAGGAGAATATCTATCTTTTCATTTCCCTTTTTTCAGAAATTAATATTCTAAGAAATTTTATTTCTGAAAGTAGAAGTGCTGCCTTTTCTGACGTACTAAAAAGCCATAGTTTTGCAATAAAAATGAATTTTATGTGTATATAAATAATGTCTAAGCTAGCCTTTTCTTTTGGTATATATATATATTTGATTAACGTGGGTATGCGGACCAACTTACACGCATCTCGACTGATCCCACGAGTCCTGAAGTTAACGACCGTGTAAACCTCTAGTGGCCCTTAGATTTGTGAGACTCGAACTGGTGATCTCTAAGGAGCAAATCTAGAACCTGATTAGTTGAGCTACACCCTTCGAGGTTTCTTTTGGTATATATTGATTGGACAAGTCATGAGCTTTCAGTGTCCTCATTTTGAGTATTTATTTAATCTATGATTGGCAAAAAAATTAAAAAAAATTCTTAGACACAGTTTTAAACCAACATTTAATTACAAACTAAAAACAAAATGATTAAACAAAAAAAAGAAAGCCAAATCCACTCTTGCAGTAGATGTTCACTATTTCGTAAATGGTAGCTCTAGATGAACTAATAAGAACCTCTACAATGAAAAAAAATAATAATTGATTAACTCTTCTTTTCTATCTAGATTTCTGTTTATTAAGTGCTTCTATTAAATAATCATTTCAATTGAAGGATGATATTAAAAAATAATTTTATATTAGTATTTAATAAAAAAAGAAGCTCTTTTGCTTTAAACTTTGCACAAACGTATTGCTATTTTGTACTAGACTTTAATTAAATTAAAAAGAATAAATATAATAGGATCTGGGACGTCATTGAAGATTTTATAATACTATTACGTAAATGGTAGCTCTAGATAAACTAATAAGAAACTCTACAAAGAAAAAAAAAATTAATTAACTCTTCTTTTGTATCTAGAGATTTTTGTTTATTAATTGTTTCTATTATATAATCATAAATAATTTTAGTTAGTATTTAATAAAAAAGAAGCTCTTTTGCTTTAAACTTTGCACAAAAGTATTATTATTTTGTACTAAACTTTAATTAAATTAAAAACAATACATATAATAGGATCTAGGTCATTGAAGATTTTATAATACTAACGCATTAGCTTTTTAAATTTACTATGTAAATAATACAAGAATAATAATTTATTTTGAGATAATAAGAATTCTTTAATTTGTAAATGGATTAATAATTTATTAATTTAATATGAAAAATGATTGCAATGGTGCTATGTATATAGTATGGGTCATGATTGGCATTATAATTCGAGGTGTGATACACGTGTTATGATGCATAAATATTAATTATCTCCTTTATTAATTAATATGCTTTGTAAAGTTATGACAGTAAGTATTGGGCCAGCTCATTTGAGACTTTTAGGGTTAAGAAACTCAGACTCTGAGATAAAACTTTTAGCTTTTCTTATCATCATCATGCATGGCTTTGTACTGAAATTTTGGGTGCCTTTATTTGTAGGGCACCAAGATTTTCATTCATGTCCCATTAGGATAGTACTTTGGTCAAAACACTGAGGAATCATCATCTTAAAGAATTGGGGATTAATTATCCATTAATGGGTTCTCATTTGCAATATTGTAATCGTACGGGTCCACGAAAAAAGTTTAATTAGCACATGAAAAATAAAGATGATCTTTCATCACAACTAATAATTAACGTATAGCCAATTTTAGAGAGAGAAAATTTGATAGTGATAATCAAGTTTTTATCAGTATATTTTTATTAAAAACAACATCCACTACTAGAAAATTGACGAAAACCAACGGAATTAACGACAAAAATTTTTTGTCGGTAATTTTTATAGACGGACATAATTATGTCTCTAATTTTGTCAGTATATATCGACAGACCTTTTTCGTCGGTAATAATTACCGACGGCATAGAATCCGTCGGCAATACGGTTGGTATATATAGATTTTTGAAAAGTTGCAACGGTGTGATGACGTGGATTTTTTTCATACGATTTTACCGACGGAATGACCGAGGGATTCAAATTGGGATCTCCGTATAGTAACGTGGCACATTCACCGACGGGACGTGTCCATCGGTGATTCCATCGGTAAAAGCCAATATATACCCACTTTGTCGACTCTCTCTTCCTCTATTTCTCCTTCTTCTTCCTTATCCCAACTCTCCCCTTCCAAACGGCAACCAACCACCTATCTCAACTCTCCCCCTCTTCTTAACACAATTACTCAAGTTTCTTATACTTTTGTATGTGGTTACAACATCCGTTCTCCGATTAATTTATTGTGGATTTTATCATTTTTGTAAGTAAATCCATCCTTTTTAGTTTTAACATTTAATGTCAATTTTATTATTTTTTATTTTTTTTGTATATGTATTTTGTTAACATATGTACTTGTTTGATTGTTAGTTGTCAAAGAAACTTGTAGTATGAATGTATAATTTTGTAGTTGTTTTAGATTTTGTCAAATTGTATTTGTTTATAAATTGTTGAAACTTTATTTGAATTACACCGAATTAGATGTGTTCTGATGAAATAAGTAATAGCTTGTTTAACGGATCCGTTTTATTTTTATCATTTCTATTGCGGAGTTGTGATTTCCGTAAATTTATAAATGTATAAATTTGTATGGACGTTGATAATTGATAATTGATAATGAATATTTAACATAACTGTTTTTTTAGTTTGTTTGATAATGTCGGGGCAAACTAATATTTTTGCAAATTTGTTTACATAATATAGTTAATTAATACATGTTGTCATCATAATTTTATAGAGGTTCGATAGAAGTCATGGATGATTGTTGATGGATGTATCGGGACTCACCCTAAGGATTGCGGAGGATGGATTATCGTAACGGAGTTCAGGGTTTTATTAATTTCGCAACATCTATTCCGAGGAATTTTACTGATGGCGGTATTAGGTGTCTATGCAGGAACTGTAAAAATAAAAAATTTTGCATCAAGATGTTATAACGATGCATCTTCTAACCAAAGGGTTCATGGATGATTACCTGTGTTGGTATGCACATGGAGAACTATTTGTTCCTAATGAGAGCATGGTAGAAAGGGTGGTTGGGTCAACTTCTAGTGCTAGCAACGTGCATGAAGTTGTAAATGACAACAGTAATCCTTACAGGAATATGGTTATGGATGCAATGAGAATGAATGAAGGTAATGTCAGTCAATGTCAAATCATAGAAGAAGAACCTAATGCAGATGCAGCAAGGTTTTTTGATCTGTTGAAAGATTCTAACGAACTATTATAGGATGGCTGCACGAACCACAGTAAATTATAGGTCGTAGAACAGGTGTTCACCATCAAGTCAGATCACGGGTTGAGTGAGGCCGGTTATGACAAAATAATTGAATGGGTGAGAAGCATTTTACCTGAAGGGAACAGGCTGAAAGAGAACTTCTATGCTGCAAAGTCCATGATGAAACCCCTCGGTTTAGGATATAAGAAAATTGACATGTGCCCTAACTTCTGCATGTTACACTACCTTGAAAATGCTGAGTTGACCGAGTGCATGACATGTGGGCATTCCAGTTACAAACCCAGAACTGGCAGAGGAAAGACTCTCGTGGCATATCAAAAACTTAGATACTTCCCAATCACATCTATACTGCAGAGGTTATTCATGTCACCAAGGACTGTTGAGCACATGACATGGCACCAATCATATCATGCGGTTGATGGAGTGATGGTGCATCCTTCTGATGGCGAAGCATGGAAACACTTTAACAGTGTGCATCCTCACTTTTTAGCTGATCAAGAAACGTGCGTCTTGGGTTGTGTACGGACAGATTCAACCCATTCAGGTCATTTGCTGCTCCTTATTCTTGTTAGCCGGTTATACTGACGATTTATAACTTGCCACCAGGGATGTGTATGAGGCCGGAGTTCATGTTTTTATCTATGGTCATACCAGGTCCGAGTAGTTCGAGGTGGAATATAGATGTTTATCTTCGACTGTTGATTGATGATTGAGTTAACGCAGTTGTAGTCCTCTAAAGCTTTGACTTATGATATCTCGAGGGAACAGAATTTTGTTATGAGAGCGGCTTTGATGTGGACTATCAATGATTTCCCAGCTTATGGAATGGTTTCTGGTTGGAGCACGCATGGAAAACTAGCATGTCCATACTGTATGGAAAACAACAAGGCATTCACGCTAACAAACCGGGGTAAAGCTTTTTTTTTACTGTCACCATCGTTTTTGCCATCGAATCACAGGTACAGAAAGAATAAAAAATATTTCTTTATTGATAGAGTTGAAAAGGATGTTGCACCACCACGTCTTTCTGGTGAAGAATTGCATGATGTTGTATTAGAGTACGGTGACATAGTGTTTGGTCTCGAATCAGGTAAGCAGAAGTTTCCTGGTTTTGGTTTGACCCATAATTGGGTAAAGCGAAGTATCTTTTGGGAGCTTCCTTAGTGGAAGACCAATCTTCTCCGCCATAACCTTGACATCTTGCACATTGAAAAGAACGTGTTTGAGAACATTTTCAACATCGTTATGGATGTGAAGGGGAAGACAAAGGACAACATCAAGGCTAGATTGGATTTAGCGTTGTTCTGTAACCGTAAAAACATAGAGTTGGTTTGTAATGGGTCACGGGTTGCAAAACCAAGAGCAAGCTTCATGTTAGAGAAAAACGCACAACTACTAGTCTACAGATAGCTTAAGAGTCTGTGTTTTCCCGATGGACATGCCTCGAATATATCAAGGCTGGTTAATATGGAGGAATTCAGATTATATGGAATGAAGAGTCATGCCTGCCACGTCTTTATACAAACACTCATCCCATTAGCTTTTTATGATGTGTTGCCAAAAGGGATATGAGATGCACTCACAGAGATCAATCATTTCTTTAGAGATATATGCTCCAGCAAGTTGAATGTTGATCACATTGAAAGGCTTGAAACGAATATTGTCGAGACAATATGCAAACTTGAGATGATATTCCCTCCATCATTTTTGGACTCAATGGAGCATCTACCCATACATTTACCATTTGAGGTAAAAGTTGGAGGACCGGTCCACTATAGATGGATGTATCCATTCGAGAGTTTAAATATTATAGTTGCAATGTAATTGATAATTAAATATTTTTTTCATTGTTTTGTTTAATTGATAATTTTTTTTAATTCTATATATGTAGGTACTTATTCAATCTTTAAAAAAAAAAGGTTAAGAACAAGGCACATGTTGAGGCCTATATTGTTGAGGAGATCTCAACATTTATCTCACACTATTTCGAACCTCATTTGAGAATGAAGATCAATCGTGTTCCACGACATGATGATGGTAGTGAAGTGCCTTCAAGTGGGAACTTGTCAATATTCTTCAATTCTAGATGACCCACACCTAAAAATATCATAAGGGGAAGATATTTGTCTGAAATAAAGTTCAGACAAGCACACAATTATGTCATATTTAATTGTGATGAGTTGATACCTTTTATTAAGTAACTAGATGTACTACTTAAACTTTGTCAAGATTGTACTATTTATATATTGTGATATCATAAACTCATATAATTTGGAACAACCTTGCAGGAAACATCGATGATATTTACTGTCCAATAACTCATAGCTGATCGAATCTCAAATCTTTCAATTACAAGATGAACAATTTACCTTAGGTTTAGAACACATGTAAGTCCTATCACAAACTCATTATCTTTTGCAAGGTAATTGTACGTCAATATTACAGAATATCCGTTTATTGATTATTGTTGTATTTGATATACAAGGTTTATCAAATGGGAGGTAGTGCTGCTATTTCACTGTCTTTATTAAGCCTGGGCCCTGAAAGAAAAGTCAAGTGCTATAACAGGTATTTTGTCAATGGATATGTCTTTCATACTGAAGAATACAAACATGGAAGAAAGACATACAATAGCGGTGTTTGTATTAAAGGATCAACTTCTAGTGAGTTTGAAGTTGACTACTGTGATAGATTAGAAGAGGTCGTTGAACTGCAATATCATAGCGAGCAGAATAGAGTGTTTTTATTCAAATGCAATTGGTATAACAGAACTAACAGAGGAATCAAAGTAAATCCCTATTATGGTCTAGTTGAAATCAACACAAAAGCTAGACTCCACAACGTAAACGATGTCTTTGTTTTCACAAAGCAATGCCAATAAGTTTACTACATATACACCCCTTCCTTAAGAAAGGACCGATCAAGAGTTGATTGGTTGTCCGTTTTAAAAAACCAAACCCAGAGGTCTTGTCGAGGTTGTTCAAGATGAGAACGAAGACACAAGTGTGATAGATGAAGTATTTCAAACTAGTGAGTTGGTTGAACCATACCGAGTTTCTTCTTCGATTGACTTAGAAGAAAATTCAAATTTTCATGTTTTCGATGATAGTCTTGTTGTTGTTGACGCAGAGGAGTTGAATGTTGTTTTGAGCTCTAGTGGACCAGAGAATGTTGATGAAGAAGATGATAACCACATTGAAGAGTGCGTGCTGATAATAATTCAATTAAGGACGAAGATGAAAATTATGACTAAATATGATTAAAACACAAAAGTGTAAAGCTTTTTTTTATAATGTAATATTATGGATGATATTTTGGAACATGAAATATTTATTTTATAATTGTTTGCTCTTGTTATTGTGTTGTGCGTGCTGTAAGTTTGCAATTTTAGCATTTGTGCAGGAGGATAGATAGGCAATACAAACAAAACATGCAAAAGTTTGCCACAACTACCGACAAAATCTATCCCGTCGGTATTTTACCAAGAGTTGAAAAAAATTACAGCATTTACCACAATCACTGACGAATATACTGTCGGAATGTGTCATGTCGGTATTTTACCGAGAGTTGCAAAACAATTATAGCCCATGCCACAATCACCGACACGTTTACCAACAAATTCACCGACAAACGATGCAAATTCCAATGCGTGCAACTGTCAGACTGCCAGGTCGGTCGAATTTACCGATGGAATCACTGACGAAAGCGACAAATCCAATGCGCGATTGCTTTGACACCTATTTACCGACGACTATGCTGATGGACTTCGAAAAATCTAGAGGGATTTTCAAAATTTTAGTGCGAAATTCAAAAAATACCAACAGAAATTACCGACGGAATTTAATGCCACCGCCCAAGAAAATATTATTTTACGTTCCATCAGTAACATTGCAGTATAAAACCCAGCCCCCCCTTCGTGGTTCATTTTTTCTCTGATCCTCCTCATTCACCTTCTTTTCTACTCCTGTGAATCCTTTGTGTTTCTCATTGTATTTTTATTGTTTTGATTGTAGTTTTCAACATACTTTCTTTATCTTTGTATTTTTTTTACTTTTTTATTTTAATTATGATTATTTTTGTTGTGTTCTTTGTTTTGTGCATTGTCTGTAGATAAAATCTTGAAATCAACACACTATTAAGGTAAACGTTTTTCATTCCTAAAGTCTTTAGTTTTTTCTTTTTATTTGTTCAATTTATTTTATTGTTTGTATTGCCATAATAATTGAAAATTTTGTTAAATTTGAATTGTTATTGTTGAATTTACCTTTAAAATGTTAATTGAAATATATAATTAAATTTAATTATTTTATCTTAATTTTATTATAATATTGCTTGTTATGTTTTATATTATTTCAATTAATTTTAATTGTTATTTATGAATTTGTATAGATATTAGTTGAAAATATATAGATGTGAAATTTCTATAGATGTTAGATTGTATATAAGATTTTGTAATGGAGTCAATTGGTTTGTGGATATTATCAATATTTGTAAGTAAGAAAACTGTGGGTAGTCTCTAATATAGGAGAGGTGCTGGATGTTTTTTAAATAATTGAATTTAATTATTCGTATAAATTTATGTAAATGTGTAGAATGAAAATTTAATTATTTTATTGTTTGTATTGTAATAATTATTTGAAAATTTAGTCTCTTTTAATTGTTATTGTTGAATTTACCATGGAAATGGTAATTGGAAATGAAGAATTAAATTTCATTATTTTATCTCAATTTTATTCTATTATTGCTTGTTATGTTTTTAATTCTTTCTATTCATTTTAATTGTCATTTATGCATTTCTATAGATGTTAATTGAAAATATATAGATGTTAAATTTCTATAGATGTTAGGTTGTATATAAGATTTTCCAATGGAGTCAATTGGTTTGTGGTTATTATAAAGATTTGCAGGTTTGAAAACTGTGGGTAGTCTCTAGTATAGGGGAGGTGCTGCCAATTATTTTTTAAATCATCGAAGGTAATTATGTAATTATTTGTATAAATTTGTGTAGATACGTAGAATGAAATCAACAGGACGTTGTTAGTAGACGGTTGCAGCTAGTTCTTCTACCAGCGAGGATGACTTATCCTTAGGTGTTGATCACGAAGCGGCACCTGCGCCAACTTGTGATGCTGCCTCTTCTAGCACAGTTTCACAGCGCAGAGGTGGTGTGCCTTCACAGCGGGGTCAATTCACCAGCAAGTACCAGGCACAATAGAAGGATGACCTTTCAAAGTCAGTTTTTTAGGTTTTAGTTTTTTTTTTTTTACTTATAACATAATTTATGAACAACTAATTAATATTTTATTAATTTTATTTAATTTCAGGTTCACAAACATTGAGGCTGCCCAAACAATAACATCAGTTTTTAAATTATCGATGGAGATTTCATTATTTCAATGGAGTCAGGTTTCCAAACATCATGAGTGGAGACCTAATATCGATGCATAGTTTCGACGATTTTCAGGTAGGTGTTAACTTCTAATTTTCAGCTTATTTTTAATAAATTATTTTTATAATTTTATATCTTGTATTATTTTTATTTTAAATGAATTATTTATACACAATATAAATTTGAGTGAGATAGCGCAAACAACAATGTTGTGAGGAGGATATGGGAGAATCACGCGGCAACTAGGTAACATCAAAAATAATATAATTTTTTGTTTTATAATTTTATGTTCTAAATTCTAATTTGTTACTATGGAAGTAGGTTGCGTGATTTTTTATATGACACAAAAAAAAAGCAAAAAGATATGCAAGAGATAACGGTTTAGAAGACTGGAATGAGGTGGCAGTTTGGCAGGAATTCAAACCACCATTCATCTCAGGGGATATATGGATGCAATATATTGAGCACGTGATGTCTGAGCGGTTCGCACGACGTTCACAGTCCGATGCTGACAACCGGAACCGATAAATTCATGGTTCGGTGACCACACACACCGGCGGCTCTATCCCGTTCAGTGCACACGCGAAGCGAATGGTAAGATTAATTTAAATGAAATACATCGTTAATTAATTTTTTATTGCTTATAAATACAGTTAACTTACAACCTTTTTTTTCCTTACAGACTACGTCTCTTGGACGTGTGCCGAGCCCAATAAAGCTGTTTGTAGAGACGCACGTGCGGGGTCAAGACCACAAAAAAGGGATGCAACAGTTTGTGGAAAACCGTGCTCAACACTTTGTGGTATGTTCATTCAATAATTTTATTTTGTAAGTTATTATTTTCTTGAATTGAATATGATGATTTTTTTTAATTTTCATGAGACCTATAAATAGCCGGTTGAGGGAGAGATATGGGGACGATCCTTCGACCAATCCGGATTTCGATCTGGATTTGTGGATGGAGGTAGGATCATTTGGTGGACCCGATAAAAATCAGGTCTACAGGCTCTCCAACACTACGGCCGAAAACTTGCGGGCGGCCGGTAGTGTCTTAACCGTTGGGAGCTCTCCATCAGTATCGAACACCTAGTCTAAGGAGTTCATGGCCTTGAAACAACAATATGAACTACTCTCGACAGATTATGATCAACTTCGTCAAATGGTCATGGATATTAGATCAAGGATGGGTGATGATACAGGTGCATCGTCTTTTTGGCCGTACAGTCCCGGGAACAACTAGCTTCCTCCTCCTCCTCCTTCAGCTCCACCGTTAATCTAGTTTAATTTTGTTTTTGAAACACATTAAATTTGTAATGAATATTTGGATGAATTTTTTTTAACATTTGTTTTATATTATTAATGTTTAATACAATTTTATTTGGTTAATTAGTTCTTTTCTACTATTAATAAATAATTTGTTTTAAAATATTTTTAAATCAATACTGACGTCCTTACAAACGGAACCTAGCCATAGGTATTTTACCGAGTTGGAAAAAAATTACCACCTATGCCACAATCACCGACGGAATGTATCCGTCGGTGGTTACCGTTGACATTAACGACGGATATATCTGTCAGTATTGTACAGAGAGTTCTGAAATATTTACGGCACATGTCACAATCAATGACGGTTAGTCCGTCGATGATTTACAGTTGGAAATACAGACAGAATAAGTCCGTCCGTAAAGTTTTCGCGGGAAATTTTTTTTTGGAGCGCTTCCCCCATCTGTAAAACTGTTGGTGTTTGGGTTTTTTTTTCCCGGCCGAAGTAGCGATGGAAATGGGAATTACTGACGATCAATATTTCGATAGACAGATTCCGTCGGTGAGGCCGTCAGTAAAAATTTTACCGACGAATTGTGTGTCTTACACCGATAGAATGCATCCGTTGGTAAAATTGTTTAATGGTGTAGTGATCGGATTAATAAAGATTTAAGTGCATAAATATTTAGGAAAACAAGCACCCCTAGAGAAGACACACTGGGTCCAGCACTAACTAGACCTGACATTCTGGGTTTTACAGTGTGTCAAGCCCTGACTATGTTGGGTCTGGTGCTAGCCAAACCTAGACGTGATTGGGCTTGATAGTGTGTCAACCTCTAGGAATGCTAGGTCTGATGCTACCTAGATACAGATGGGATTAGGCTTGGTAGTGTGCTAAACCCTGGACACTCTGGTTGTGGTGCTAGCTAGACGGAGACGTAATTGGGTTTTGTAGTGTGCCAAACCCCGGGCTTGGCCATCGTCCCTTGGTCACCCCCAAGGGAATGGCCACATCCTTCATTGGGCATGCCAAAGGGGATGAGCATCCTCCCTTGAGTTTAACTCAGGGAAAGAATTCAGCCTCCATGAGCTCAATTACATTTGATGTTTTGGATTTTAATCTCATTACACCTTTTAGATGTATAAAAGTCCTTCAGGGACCCACTATATTTCCATCAAATATTAATATATATGAAGAGATATTTATACCTTATTAAATATTATTATGATATAAATACACCATAAGACCTTCAGAACAAAGGTTTACAATCTTCATTCTCTATTATATATATATTTTCAAAGCATTTCTCTCTACAATATTCTTGTATTTTTTCTCTCTAAAAGGAATTTATTTAAGCATTGAAGAGTCCCTACCTCCATCAAAAGGGATATTTTGCAAGTACTAGCCACAAACCATATTGGCCTACCAAGCACCCAGTATAAGCTATCAACCTCCTTAACTAGGGAGAATGGATGAGATTATTGGAACCAATTGATTAACTAATTATAGAGTCATATTCCTAGCTAGTTGGAATTTTTAGGACATCATTAGTGATGCTATCTGTGGGAACTAATAAAAAAAACCATTGGTTTCTTCTTAAACCTTACTTTTGACATTTCTAGTCCATTCCTTGGCACACAACCAATACCCACCTAAGCCAGAATGCAGGACAAGTCTTCTCGTTGCTGCAAACACTCTTGCCCAAACAAGGCTTTAACAACATTTCAATCAGGTCCGACTTCTCACTAAGACAGTACTAGCCACTCAAGGTGAGACAAGCAAATTTGAGTTATGCCTTGCCAGCTTCACAAATGCAATTGAAGCCTTAAGATTTTGAAAAGCTTTCAATAAGTACAAGTGGAATATTGATTCAAACTATAAAACATGTGAAGTATTTTTTACAACTATCTAAAAGAAAGGGAAGAGTCTCCCTCACATTAGACACTCCACTTGAATAAAGATTTACCATAGCCAATGAGAATAGGATTATAAGTTTCTTATATATAAATGGCATATTCAAAATGATTGTTTTTATTTTCTCTAGGTGTTGCCTAAGGGCTTTTCAATAATACATCTTGGAAGGGATGAACTTGGTCTTCCCAGTGTTTTATGCACTAATCTCCAAGGGATATATGTAATCTTTTCAGTGCTATATGCACAAATCTCTAAGGGACAGATGTAACTGTTCTCCCTAATACAAATAACAACATCATGTAATCACCACTCTTAATGGGGACCTCTCAAGCCCAGTAAAAAAAATCATGATGGTCACTCTTTAGTGGAAGACTTTTAAGCCCTATGACAATGTTAAGGAAGCTATAGTCTCCCACTCACCAAGAATCAATAATCAATTAGAAGTTTCTAAGTATAGGTTCACCTTTATTGGGTTCCACATAACCACTTAATAATTTATATAAATGATAGGCATGTAACCCTCAATCTCTTAGAAATTTTCTAAGTACATATTCTTTCTCTTTTGTACATGTAAGAATTTCTTTTAATCTAGATGCATATTTCTCTATATTATTCCTGGCTTAACCCCCATTTTTTATACGAGTAAAACTCATTACTCTACTTGAATAGGGAAACTAATAAATTTATTTGCATATTATTATATCGCAAAGACTAGGAGGTTACTAATGAACCAAGTTTATATTTGTATATCTTTACCAAAAAGAAAAACATTGGATCGATAGAGATTTATAGGTATAAGTTTTCAGGAAAATAAGCATGCCCCAATGAAGACATGTTTGGTCCGGAACTAGAAAGACCCAGCACGCTAGGCTTATCAGTGTGCCAAGTCTAGGGACGTTGGGTCTAGCGCTAGCCAGATCTAAACGTGATTGAGGTTAGCAATGTACCCAACCCTAGGCATGCTAGATATGGCGCTAGCTAGACCTAGACATGATTGGGCTTGGCAGTGTGCCAAGCCTTAGGCACTCTAGGTCTAGTGCTAGCTAGACCTAGACACAATTAGGCAAGGCAGTATGAGCCAAACTCAGTTGTGATTTGGCTTAGCAGTGTGCCAAGCCCCTGGAAAGCTAGGTCTAGCGCTAATAAGACTCAGACGTGATTGGGTTCAATAGTGTGTCAAACCTCATGCACGCTAGGTCTGGCGCTAGCCAAACCAGACGCGATTGGGTTTGGTAGTGTGCCCAGCCCCGGGAACACTAGGCTTGGATCTAGACACAATTGGACTTTGCAGTGTGCCAAGCCCCTGGAAAGTTGAGTCTGGCACTAGTGAGAACAAGATGCGATTGGGCTCTGTAGTGTGCCAAGCCTCAGGAAAGCTGGGTCTGGCACTAATAAGATCAAGACGCGATTGGACTTGGTAGTGTACCAAGACCCGGGAATGCTAGGTCTCGCTCTAATTAGACTCAAACATGACTGGGCTTGGTAATGTGCCAAACTCTAGGCAAACTAGGTCTGGTGTTAGCCAAACCCAAACGCAATTAGACTTAGCAGTGGGCCATGCCCCAGACATGCTGTGTCTGCCGCTAGCAAGAACTAGACGTGATTGAGCTTGGTAGTGTGCAAGCCCTAGTAATGTTGGGTTTGACACTAGCCAAACCCAGACACGATTAAGCTTGGTAGTAGCCCCAGGCATTCTAGTTCTGGTGGTAGCCAGATCCGGATGTGATTGGGTTTGGCAGTATGTCAAGCCCCGGTCATGTTGAGCTTGGCAGTGTGCCAAGCCTCGGGCATGCCCAAGCGAATGACCATTGTCCTTAGGGCACGCCCAAGAAAATGACCAAATCCTCCCTTGAGCACACCCAATAGAATGACCATCCTCCCTTGGCACGTCCAAGGAAATAAACCATCCTTTATGGGGCACGCCCAAGAAGATGACCATCCTCCCTTGAATCTAGCCTAGAGGAAGTGCTCAGTCTCTATGGGCTCAGCTACATTTAACATCTTGGATCCTAATCTCCCTACACTTTTTAGGTGTATAAAAGTCCTTTAGGAACCCACCATATTTTCATTAAACATTAATATAGATTTAAGGGATATTTATATCTCATTAAATGTTATCATGATAAAATTACACTTCAAACTTTCCTCTTCATAAAAGAATAAGACTCATGAGCTGTAAATACACCATGAGACCTTTAGAATAAAGATTCACAATCTTCATTCTCTACAGCATATATATATATATATATATATATATATATATATATATATATATATATATATATATATATATATATATATCGAAGTATCTCTCTCTAGAACATTCTTGTATTTTCTCTCTCTAAAAAGATACTTATTTAAGTATCGGAAAGTTTCCACTTCCACCAAAAGAAACTTTTTGCAGGTAATAGCCACAAGTCACCTTCTTAATAAGAGAGAATAGATGAGATTACTAGAATCAATTGATTAATTGATTATCCAATCTAGGAGCCCTATTCCTACACTACTTGGATTTTTTTAAACATCATTAGATATTTTCCCTCCTATAGATAATTTAAACTCGTTACTCGATACAATTCCTAAGAGATAGCTTAAAATAGGATATTGTTACTCATTTTCTCTTCTTCTTCTTGTTTTTTTATTTTTTAGAGTAATAATATTGTGATTCTCGTCCTTGGCCAGGTTTCATCATTGTTGTAAGTGTATATTTAACATTTAGATAGCTTTTACAGTTTCGATTTAGAAAAGAAACAAGTTTAAAAATTTTAAAATTCAAGTTTTTTCTACAATTTGAGATGAACTCAACAAATATTTTCCATGACAAAACAACTTTTGAAGTTATGGTTAGAGTAAAAGCATCCTCATCTGTAATCAATAGAAAAAACAAACAGAGCCTAACAATTAAATCTAAGCATCTAGCGCAGAGAATAGAGATTTGGGATGGAAACTCTTTTTCTTTTTTCCTTTAAAACACCGCAATGTTCGATTTATTTTTTCGCCAGATTTTCATTTTCTGCTCTCTTTTTCTTTTTTGTTATCAATTGCTCTCAGTTGCATAAAAATCAATACAAGTGAAAAAACTATATAAAACTGACATTGCAAAGATTATTTTTTCCAGGACTAAAGTTAATGTTGATGTGAAGATGAAGGAGAAAATTGCAGAAAAAGAAAAGGAAAAAAAGAATTGCACTTGCTAAAAGATATTATGTTAAAAAAAAATCAAATTAAAGTTGCCTTGACATCATGTGATAAAAAAAGGGATATATGAGGCAATGCAAAAAAAAATTATATATCAGTGATGATGCTTTTTTTTTTTTTCCTTTATATGCCCAAAACATATCTCTTTTTGGTGAATGCACTAAAATACTAAAATTTAAATAATGAATATCTATCAGAAGAAGAGTTACAATTTTGGACTTTTTCTTTAATCATCATGACTTCTAGTCTTTTAAGATTATATATATATATATATATATATATATATATATATATATATATATATGATTGTTTTAAAATATGTAAAATTAATCAAGATATATACAAACTGGCTTAATATCTATATTAATAAAAACTAAAAAAATAAAAGCATGTTCATGATACCTTTTCATATAATATACTTCTTTATTTTATTTTATTTTTGCATTAAGAAATGTCTTTAATGTATTTTGAAAAACTTATTTATTTAATGAAAATTTTTTCTTACTTTGTTCAATTTAATTAAATTAGTTTTTATATAAATAAGATAAAATTGATTTGACAAAAAAAAAATATATAGTTTCCGCCCATGGCTCGCCAAAAGTTCTCCATCGGTGCCTAAAGTCTTAATAATGTCATTCTCATATATAATATCCAATTTCTTAACAATGAAAGCCACCGTGGAGCTTCTTCTTCTTTTTTTTTTTTTGGTAGAAATATTGAATATCACGTTTGTTGGTTAAGCCATAGTTATCAAAGGGTTAACTGGATCAAAAAGCCGGATCCTTAGTTTTATTGCTCAACTCTAATCAACTCAAATTAACTTAGAAAAATTAAAAAATATATTTAAAGTTTTAATATTTCATATGAAAAAATTAAAAAAAAAATCCATTTGAATATAGGTTTTATATGTTGTAAATAATGAAGTTTAAAAGAATATTTGAAAAAGTTTTTATCCTACATTGAAAAGACATAATTTTTTTCTTGTAAATATAGAATATATATACGAAAGGGTTTCAAATCCCATATCGAAAAAATAACTTTTTTCTTGGGAATATAAAATATATAGATTAAAGGGTTTCAAATCCCACATTGAAAAAATATAACTTTTTTCTTGTGAACATAGAATATATATACGAAAAAGTTTCAAATCCCACATTAAAAGAACAATTTTTTTCTTAGGAACATAGAGCATATATATTAAAGGGTTTCAAATCTCATATTGAAAAGATATTATATTATCCTTTTAAATTGAAGTATTTAAACCAAAAAGTTTTTTATCCCACATTAAAAAAAACATAATTTTTTTCTTGTATATACAAAAGGGCTTCAAATCCCACATTGAAAAAATATAATTTTTTTCTTTGGAACATGAAGTATATATATTAAAGGCTTCAAATCCCACATTAAAAAGATACTATGTTATCCTTTTAAGTTCAAGTATTTAAACCAAATAGTTTTTTATCCCATATTAAAAAAACATAACTTTTTTCTTGTGAACATAGAGTATATATATGAAAGGGTTTCAAATCTCACATTAGAAAAATAACTTTTTCTTGAGAACAAAAAGTATATATATTATATACTAAGGGGTTTCAAATCCCACATTGAAAAAATAAAATATTTTTCTAATATTTATATAGTGAACTTTAAAAAGTGTTAATAATCAACTAAAAAATATATAAAAAAAGAAGGATATAGGAGAAAAACCACATTTGAAAACCAAAAATTAAAAAAAAACTGGGTCTCGTCCGGGTTTACCTAGATCGACCGAGTTTTGTTGGGTTGTTATATCGGCCGGTCTTTTAACAAACCCGGACTGATCCAGCCACCAAGTAAACCGGATTCCAGATCGACCTGCCGTGCCAGTCCAGGTTTAATAAGAGTGAGTTAAGCACATCAGTTGTCATATGTAATTTATTGCTCAATATTCATTCAAAAAGTTAGCATTATATCAAGGTTGAAATTAAGAAAACGAAAAGTTTCTTTTTGGGAAACTCAAATATTTTAATGCATATTTAGTAATCCAGTACAAATTGTTTTAGTATAAATATTGTATAATTGAAAATATATTAAAATAATTTTTTTTTATATTAGCATAACAAGTCATTGAAAAATACCTAAATAACATCAATTTAAAACAAATAATAATTTAAAAAAATACTTTAAAAAAACAAATTAAATCACATTAATAAACAAACTTTAAAAACTTAAAGTGCGAGTGTTGAATATTTTGTAAACTAAACAAGTGCAACTCAATTAAATCTTAAACAATGAAAACCAATGGCTTCTAGCCCATTCATAATGATCGCTCCCCCCCCCCCCTCTCCCTCTCCCTCTCCCTCTCTCTCTCTCTCTCTCAGATATATATATAAAATTTATTTAATTAATACTAGTTATTTAACCTGCATTTTATCACAGATTAAATAATTTTATTTTTCAAAAAAAAATAAATATACAGGTATTTTCAATATGTTTTTGGCTATAATAAAATTCTCAATACAAAACCAAAAACTTAATTAATTGAAAATTATTCATGCTAATAAATGTATGCATCTAATTTAATTAATTGAGAATTATTCATGCTAATAAATATAAAAAAAAAATCTTTAATAATAAGTAAAGACTACATTAAAAAAAATCAAGAGATAGTCATAAATATATATCCATTTGTTTTTAATAACTTTATTTTTTTGAATAAATATTTTATGGGAAAATTACCTTGAATATCTTATGGTTAAGTCCAAATTATACTTTGCCTCCAATGCTTCATAAATTACCAAAAATATCTTAAACTTTATATATTCATAACACTTTAAATGTGGTGTAAAAAAAATCAACAAAAAAGATTTAATTATTTATAGATTTGCTATTATTTTTCGATTAAAGAGCTACCGATGCAAAATATATATACATATATATCTATATATATATATATATATATATATATATATATGAAAAGACCACTAGTTACCATTAGGATGTTTTTTTATGAAAAAATCATTGTTGATGCTAGCGTTATATATACACTGAACAGAGCATTAAACAC
>Ga0325403_1001111_pt1 | contig 21741 bp, 16 predicted proteins | sample PopdelMetagenome_19_FD_205665 | JGI IMG/M metagenome (GOLD analysis project Ga0325403, IMG submission 205665) | Populus deltoides microbial communities from Bellville, Georgia, United States - Xylem-PdKOR-R4 | ecosystem: Host-associated > Plants > Phyllosphere > Stem > Wood/Secondary xylem... | reverse complement strand
GTTTAATTGGAGAATTGATAAGTTTTGAGACTTAATTAAGCTTGAAATTAATTTAATTAATCCAATCAAGGTTTTAATTGGAGAATTGATAAGTTTTGAGACTTAATTAAGCTTGGAATTAATTTAATTAATCCAATCAAGGGTTTAATTGGAGAATTGACAAGTTTTAGACTTAATTGAGTTTGGAATTAATTGAATTAATGAAATCAGGGATGTAATTGAAAGAAATACCAAAGTTTGGGTTTAATTGGGGGCACAGTTGCAGTAGATTAAAGTCCAAGGACTAACTTGTAAAAGGCGCCGAAATGCAGGGGTCCAATTACAAATTAACTAGGGGTTTAATTACAAGACTTCCAAAACTTTAAGGACTAAAATGCAAATCGCCATTAAACACTCCACAGTTCATCTCCTCCATCCCGATTCAACAGAAATGGCAGAGAACGTGGGTAACGTTTTTGCCCACGATGTGCCATTAATACATGCTAGGAGGTGTCAGGGTGTTGGGTGGCTTATAAAGATTGAGCACAACAAAGAAAAAGAAGGAGGAAAAACTGGGAGGAGAGAGTGAACCGACGAGAGAGAGAGAGAGAAGCAAACGAAACAAAGAGGAAAGCAAAACAAACCAGAGAAAAACGCAGGAGACAGAACAAAACGAGGAAAAACAGAGAGACAGGGAGGAGAACAAAAAATAGATTAACAGGGGGGCTGGGGAATAGAGAAAAAAGAGACACAGAATCAGTTTTAACCATCTCTTCACCATCTTCAACCCCCAGGAACCCAGACAAAAGAAGAACCCCCATCTCTTTTGTTCAGACCTCCCTCACCATCGACCATCATCTTCATCTTCCAATAATATCACAAGAAACAGTACAGGAAGTGAGGACTAAAGAAGACGCAGAACAACATAAACAGAGGAGGAAGCAGCAGCAGTCGGGCAAGCCTTCGTCACCATCGACATCGTTTTCGCCTTCACCCTGCAGCTGCACCACCCTTAACAGCTCTTTCCCCCCACTGTGCTATTGAGGCCAACGTCCACCAACTCTTCAGTCGTGAGAAGTTTCTTCTCCGCCGTGAACAGCAAGCTGAATCGCCAGTCGTGGGCACCATCTCCCTCAGCCTTGCCAGGTAAGTTCTTCAACTTTCCTTCTTTTGGTAAATTAATTACCATGTTACTGTTGCGTGCATGCGTGGGTGATTCATGCATGCAACTGTCGACAGCTGGGTCACTAGTTCAACCTTTTTTTTAGATCATTCTACATAAATAACAAATAATAAAAAATATATGTGCATGAATAAAATAATATAAATTTATTGGTTTATTTACTGGCACCAGAGTCAGGAATAAAAATACTGGTTTAAATTTATATTATTTTTATTCATTGTATTTTATTTTATTTAGCTAGAAAAATAAAAAAAAATATGTGCATGCGTAAAAATAAATTTATTTTTATTTATTTATTTATTCACTAACACTAGAGTCTGAAATAAAAATATTGATCTAAATTTATTTTATAGCTACGTAATATTTACCAACGTCAGAGTTGGAAGTATTTGTAATTAAATATTCACTGACGCCAGAGTCAGAAATATTATAAGCAAATTATCATGACATAAGCAAATAAATGTTTAGCAATTTAAGACAAAACCAACAATGCAGTCTGCCTCAGGCAAAACGTTTAAGGGGTGATAATATCTTCCCTTCTACGTAACCAATCTCGTGCCATAGAATCTCTGTTGACCAGTTAGGGTTCCTAGTGACCATAATACTAGGTGGCGACTCCTTAAACAAGATATTTTTCCCTAAAAGAACAATATGCCAGAAATCTGTTTTTTTTCCATAATCAGAGAATAATTTTTAGGGCTGCCGCAATGTCAGGTGCGACAATGATCACAATTATAAATATTATCATCACAAATATTACTATCATTAGCATCATTACAATCATAATAAACTATTATCATTGTCACATTATTACCATTATTATCACTACTAGTAGCATTATTACTATTATTATTAATATCATTATTATTACTAATATGACTATACCATTATCATCATCATCATCTAATCTATTATCTTTATCATTATTACTATTACTATCACTATTATTATTGTTGAAAAAACATAAGCCATGAATTTGATTTGAAAGATATTATTGGAAAAACTACCAAAACTTTGACAAAAGAACCAAGGAAAAAAATCAAGAAATCAAAAGAAGGATCAAATTGAAATTTTTATTATTGTTGAAAAAAAATTTATAAAATTAACTTAAAAGATAAAATTGAGAGCATAAAAACTTTGACAAAAAAAAAAAACAAAATGAGAAATCAAAAGTGGAAAGACCAAACTGAAAAATATTATAATTAAAAATCAGAATTGAAGGATTAATTTAAAAAATCATAAAGCTTTAATAAAAGAGAAATAATAACATGGGTTTGTTGAAGATGGGTTTGTGATGATTATGGTAAAGAGAGATTAAATATAAAGCTTGATTTTTAAAGGAGAAGGTGATGGAAAAAACGAGGTGCAAAGCATAATGGAGCAATAATAACATGGCAACTAAATTAGAGCCCACTGCAATTAGAACAATGGCAATTGTGGAAAGTTTCTTGGACTTTTTGTGTGCTGATGGAAGCCCAACTGGGATTTGGATGAGGATGGAGCTGGTTTTGGGAATGAAGTCCATGGTAGTAGATGAGGCTGATCGAGGGAACTAGATTCCTTTTTCTTCTTTTTCTTTTTCTTTTTCTTATTATTATTATTATTATTATTATTACTATTATTATTATTATTATGTATGGATAGCGACTAGGTTTTTTTTTAAAAAAAATTAAGTTTTTGTTTTTTTGTTCTAACTAATTTTTTTTCCAGCTAATATTATTTAAGAATCATCTCAATTCAATAGTTTAAACTATTAAATGAGGTCCAAAAATATAATTTATATTATTCTCTAACACACTCCTTCAAGAAAAAGCCCTCTGGGTTTGAAATTTGCACAGACATACATTATTTTGTACTTAATTTTTTATCAAATAAATAAGGATGATGAGATTCAAACTCGTGACCGCTTGGTCATCAAGACTCTGATACCATGTTAAAAAATCATCTCAACCCAATAGTTTAAACTATTAGTTGAGATCTCAAGATATGATTTATATTATTCTCTAACAAATGCTTCCCCAAAATTCTCCTCCATTCTTGTGTGTGTTCCTTCACTACTTATATAGACAAGAAATTTTTTTTTTCTTCCATTCGCTTAGTTCTCAAGCAAATTTGGTGACTAAACAACCTAAAATCACTTTGGTTCCTTAATTTTTTTTGCACTTTTGGTCCTTTTGTCTATATATTTTTATTTATTTATTTATTTAAATTTTAATTTTTTTTTAAAAAAAAAACATCAATGTTGACTTGATAAGAAAACAATTATCAATGGTTTTGAAATGAGCATGATAAAAATTGAATATGTTGAAAGTAATTTTTTGAATAAAAAAACACATTAAAAATGATATTGCAAATACATTAAAATATGTTTTTTTAGATTTTTTGTTCTTTTTCGCTATATTTGGATTTAAAAACAAAATTGAAAAAGGAAATAAAGAATCACATTATCACATAGAGTATGGAGAATTATATATTGATTTTATTTTTGTTTAATCGTGAGAGTTTTAATGGGGTTTAGGATACAATAATACTATTCACAAGAATTGCCATATAGCAAATGGCCTAAATAAATAAATAAATAAATAATCCTGATAATTAACAAATTATCTCTTAATCTTCGTACAACACCATATGAAATGATAAATAATTTTATATCTATTACTATAACTTTAAATTATTTTTGTAGCTTGTCCTATGAATAACAACATTATCTAGTCCAATAATCTAACTAGCTTTGTCTATTATGTCAAAGCCCAAACTTTTAATTAAGAAATAAAAGCCCGAAGGTCATGAATATTATATGAAAATGTAGTTTAAGTCTTTATAATTATCGCAAATATATAGTTTTTGAATTGTTGTCACTTTTTATTCAATAAAACTATACTTCTTCTAATATGAATAATAAAAAAAAAGAAGGTTTTGCTGAAAAAATGTATTTTTCCTCTATAATTGTTTTTGTTTTCTTTTCAGTAAATATTTTTTTTTACTATCATATAATTGATTCCAAAATAGAATTATCTGTGACAAGAGGCGATTAATATATTATTCTTTTCTTTTGTAATATATTTAAGTTAAAATTATCATAACATATGTTTTTTCTCATTTTCTTATTATATTTTGCTTTTGTGGTCTTGATAGACTATTATTTAAAAAACAATTATTCTAGTAAAAAAAAAGAGTATAAAAGTAGCGTATTAATAAAATAAAGGAGTGTTAATTAAATAGATACTATTTTATCTTAATTTTAAATCATTAAATTTTATTTTGATGATTACTTTCAATTGTTTTTAAAAAACATAGCTGATAAAGCTATCTAGGCTTTTTTTAAATTACATTAGTAAAAAGAAAGAGGGATTATACTAAAAAAATTATTTTGTTTTAATATAATTTTAATTATTACTTTTCTTTTAAAAAAATATTAATTTTGATATAATTAAATAAAAAAATCAAAGAGCTCAGTACAACACAAAATCAAATATTTTAATTCACATCTATTTCTTAATTTTTCAATTTAGCTTTTAGTTAGCATTAATAATTCTTTTTAATATTTATTAACACATCTAATTTTTAATTTATTTTATTAAACACATGTATCATCTTTAGATACAAAATTAAAATTTTTCTTGATACTATAAAATATGTTAATAATACCTGCATATTTATTTTAGTATTAATTTTTTTTAATCTAGCCCATTACAAACTGCGAGCACTTTAACTAATTTTTCTCTATTAGATTTTATGGCGGGTTTTAAGACTTTGTAATAAATTATTTATATATATATATATATATTATTTATTAATACACAATGCAATTAATTTAAAGGATCAACTTGTTTAAAAAATAAATTTTGCATGTTTGGTAAAAAATAAAAGAACAATAAATATATTTATACATATTGGGTTTGGGTCCGAGTTTTGAGAAAAATATTCCCCACCCGTCTTCATTTATTTATTATTAAGAGAAAATATTTTTTATACCTCTTATATCTTATATGTCAAAATTAATAGTCATGTATAAACTGTTTAAATTGTATGATTTAAATTTAATTTAGAAGTTTTAATAAAATTTTAAATTAAGAATCATTTTGAGTGTCAAAAATTGAATTTTAAATAGAATTTAACTTTTAAAAATAATAAAAAAATAAATTTGATTTACTATACTTAAAAATAACTGCAAAAACTTCCAACCAAATTGAGAGCCGTGTTTGCTGCATCCGACCCGTATTCCACACCAGTACCCGTGTCGTATTCAACATGGACATGGCTAGGTGTTTTCACGGGTCCGAGCAACAAAGCCTTAAAGAACACCATCGACAAACAGAGACATAAATTTCTCCATTTCATTCTTCTCCAAAACTAAAGCAAACTCGACTCCACTTCCATGTTTGCACTTTGTCATAGAAATTGCTGCTGTCTGATCTATGGAAGTAATCTCTACCTTTTCTGGCCTCCCCCACCCAAGATCAGTTCCATAAACATCATAGTGAGTTGACCCAGCAACACCAAAAAGTAATGCTGCGCCTGGCCTTGCTGTCTTGTTATATGTTGCCAATGCCTCCTTTACTCCATCAAGAACTCCTTTCTCTAAGTTTCTGATAGTATCACTCAGTCTTTCTACTGCCCAGGCAAACCCATTCTCCTCTAAAAGAGCTTCTGCTTCTGTATCTACAGCGAAGGAATAAAGACAGTTACCAAAATATTTGTCATGTATTGGAGGGTCTAAACGAGCTCTACAGTCTGCAAGGAACCCGAAAACAACCTTTCTATTTTTCTCTAACCCCTTTGACTTAACTATACAAATCACCACATATGCATAGAGGAGAACAAAACTGGACATGTGGACGAGCTTTGTTTCATTTGGATCTTCTTTGTGGATCTTTCTGAATTGCGTGCGAACCCTTTCCCTAAGTTTGTTTATTTGTTCACGGGATACCTCGACCACTGCTCGTACTAAGCTAGATTGAGGTGTTATAACTGGCAAAAGCTTCAAACTTCTAGAGCAACTAGGATCCTGACCAGGAACTTTTACTCCTAACCAGGCGTTCAAGAACCTCTTTTCAAACCCTGCAGGATCTTGAATACCTGTTCGATCAAGAACCGGTGTTAATTCTGGCAACAAAGTTGGATATTGCTGCTTCTCTTTATCACTAAGTGTGCTTATGTAGGACCATGCTTTAATAAACATGGAGTAGCTTGTGCCATCAAGGATAGAATGGTGTGAAGACATTCCAATGCAAAAGCCTTGATTGGGAAACAATGTTATTTGCATAGTCATAGCTGTAGCTTTTGCGTCCGTGACAGGCAACTCAGGTAGATAAAGATGTGACTTCATAGCTTCACGGATGTCATTGCCTGAGAGATGATCAAAATCAGCATTAGACTCGGCAACCGTGAGTTGAATAGCATCATTTGGAGTGTATAGAATTATGGGTGTGGTGGCTTGTGGAGGCCAAGTGATGTTGCCAGCAAGAGGGAGGAAGTGAATGAGAGTATGAGAGAGAGAATGTTTGAGTTTGGGAAGGATTACTGAATTGAAGAAAGCTGGTGTTGACTCGGTGAGTTTATAAAAGAAAATGTATCCAACTGGTTGGAGTTTCAACCACATAATATCAAAGAAGGTGAGTGGGAGTGATAACTCCGTCGCAAACTCGGGTGGCGTAAAGAATGGGGTGACATGGTGGACGTCCAGTATCTTTACTTGGTGGGCAGAAGTCATAACGATACAGAGATAGAGGCTAGAAAGTGATCTTTAATTTTTAATTTTTTTAGGTCTCTAAATTGTTTTATATGCGTTTCCTTTACGACAGGTAGATGGATTAAGGCTGGCAATAAATACGTAAAATCTCATTTTAAAGCCATTTTAGGGTGCCATGTTAGCATCTAAATTAATTAATTTAATGTTACATATGGAAATGTTTTTCTTTTACATCAGTTTGTAAATCCCATGCGCTTTTAATTTGCACTAATTACAATTTATCACAATATTAATACTAATTTAATCACAGACACATGTAGAAGAAAGTTTCTTTTCTTTCGGTTTTTGTTTACTCTATTTTTTTTATTAAGTTGTTTGGGAAAATAGCATATCTGTTAATAATAATAATAATAATAATAATGGATATAAAACATTAGATAAACCAAACAAATCCTTTTTTTATAACATGAAGATTTTTTAAACTATCTATTTTGATGTTTTTCAGTTTCTCATAAAATTAAAAAATTAAAAACATATGTTTTCAAAAAAAAAATCTTTTATTTTCAATTGATAATAACATTTTCTATTTCAAAATAACAAGAAATTTTTTTCATAAGTAAACATAAAATCTCTTATTAACATTGCCAAAAACAACTAAATCAGTCAGGGTCAGCTTCACTATTTATATGAATAATGAAATATCTCTTTAGCAACTCTCTTGTTTCAACTTTTTTTTTTTCTGCTTTGTTTTTTGTTTTTGCAATTGTCACCTTATAGCAATTGATGTTGTGTCTATGAGGTTAGGTTTTCATACCTATTGAAACATCTCGGATCTACCAATTCATTTGATTATCGGCATATATACTTGTTGGGTTTTCTTTACTCTCAAATTTATTATGCTGAGAGACAAACATATTGGAAGAAATATGGGTGTTGTATAAGATAAAAAATAGTAATGCAAAGTCAAAACTCAAAAATATGAAGAAGATTGAGAGGAATGTATACTTTTATTAAGTGTTTATCTCTAACCTCTTTTAGCTATTCTCTCTTTTTTGTGTTACTCAATAATACTAAATTACAAGCTTCTTTATTGGCATAAAGTCATAGACAATCAAAGAATTAGACTAATACAATAAAATTCTAATTTGAATAGGAATTGTATTTTGCCGACTAAATCGGTCGACTATTTCTCAACTAGTTGACTGCTTTAACTTATTCCACTCGATTACTCAGTCTCAACCGGTCAACCAGTTCAACTAATTTTCAGAAATCAGTTTACTTTCAATACCCTTTTTAAACTTGATTTTTTCATAACTCACAACATATTTCTCATCTTGATATATATATATATATATATAAACATCATTTTTTTAGTGGCTTTGTGAAGATATTCATAACTTGGTCTTGTGTCTTCACATACTTGACTTCAACTTCCTTGTTTGTAATGCAATCTCGTAAGTAATGAAATCTCGTATCATTATGCTTACTTCTATAATGAAATACTGGATTATTTGCTAATACAATGGCTGATGAGTTATCCATATAAATTTCAGTAGGCTTCTCTTGTAGCATTAACAATTCCTTCAATAATCTCTTTAGCCATATGGAATGACAAACACATGTTCAACTTCACATATTGACAAAGTGACTATAAATTGCTTCTTTAAACTCCATATAAATATCGTGTCTCCTATGTAGAAAATAAAACCTGTAGTGCTATTTCTATTATCCATATCTCCAGTCTAACCAATATCATTATAACCTATAAGTTCAAAGCTATTATAATAACCATATAACAAGACAGAATCAACAATACAATTGATATTCTGAAGAACTCGATTCAATACTTTGAAGTGTGTTATGGATGATGTCTCTATAAATTTATTCATAAGTCCTACTCCTAAAAGAATATATGGATGAGTGCATGTCAAATATCTCAAACTCTCAACTAAGTTTTTTAATGTTGTAGAGTTTATCTTCTTTCCTTCATTATTCTTTGACATCTTTACTCCACGCTCAATAAAAGTACTTACTTTTTCAAAATCCTCCATCTTAAACTTCTTGAGAACCTCCCTTGCAAACTTCTTTTGATTTATAAAGATTCCATATTCACCTTGTTTGATCTTAATCCCTAAGTAGCGGGAGATAAGACCAATATCCATCATCCCAAACTCCTTGATTATTGTTTGCTTGAAGTCTCCAAACATCTTTGAATTATTTCATGTAAAGATCAAATCATCCACCTACAAACATATAATAAGAGTATCACCACTCTATTCGATCTTTACATAAATAGCATATTCATGAGGACATTTAACAAATCTATTCCTTAATAAATAGCCATCAATGTGACTATACCAAGCTCTTGGGGCTTGCTTCAATCTATACAAGGTTTTATTCAACTTTAATACTTTGTCTTCATGTCCCTTCATTTTATATCTCATAAGTTGCTCAATGTAAACCTCATCTTCAAGAAAACCATCAAGAAAGGCTGATTTGACATCCATTTGGTAGATTTTCCATCTATATTAGGTAACGGTGATGATGATTAATCAAATGGTCTCCAATGTAGCAACTAGAGCAAATACTTCATCATAGTCAATCATATGCTTTTGGCTATAGCCTTTTTCTACTAACCTTGCTTTATACCTCTCCACCTTTTCTTTGGCATTTTTCTTTTCTTTGTTGATCCACTTGACACCTATTGGTTTCTTTCTATTTGGTATAGGAAATAATTTTCATGTGTCATTCTTCATAATTGATGCAATCTCCTCATCCATAACAATTCTCAACTTTTCATCCTTTATTGCTTCTTCAAACACTATAAGATCACATGTAGTAAGGTGACATTATAGTTTTACATCATTATCAATATGATTAGTTACCTCATATAAGTCATCAAGGCTCCTCATCTTTCTTATTAGACTTGGTGGAGTGCCACTACTTGAGCTTATACTAAAAGAAGAAGAAAGAGAAGGAGGAGGAGAAAAAGTTAAGCTCATTGGTGTTTGTAGAGGTGAAACTATAGGTTCTTGATGATCTTCATATTTTTCCTCCTTTTCATCAAGAATCGGTAGGAAGTCATATTTCTCACCATCATCTACCTTCCAATTTCATGCTTCTTGTTCATTGAACTCAACATCTCTACTAATCATCATCTTTCCTTTATTAGGGTTGTAAAACTTGTATCATTTGGACTTTTGTTCATAGCCTAAAAAGATCATCTTTTTGCTCTTGTCATCTAGCTTGGTCATTACTTAATCATCTATATACACATAGTCAATGCTCCCCAAAACTTTTAAATGAGAAACACTTGGCTTTCTTCCACTACATTCTTTTTATGGAGTCATGTCATTCAAGCCTTTAGTAGAACACCTATTTGATAAGTATATAGCATAATCTATAGCTTTGGCCCAAATTTTTTAGGCATTTTCTTGGTTTTTAGCATGCTTCTTGCCATATTGAGATGTTATTCTTTCTCTCCATCACACAGTTTTGTTGTGGGGATCTAGGCATTGTTAGAAGTATTATTATACCATGATCTTCGTAAAACTCATTAAAATAATTAGAACAAAATTCACCCCTTATCTGTTCGAAGTGATTTTATAGAATAACAATTTATTTTCAACTAATGTATTAAACTTCTTAAAACAACTAAACATATTATATTTTTCTTTTAAGAACTATACCCAATTTTTTCTACTATTGTAAACGCCAAAAAAAAAAGTAAAAGTAAAACAAGAAATGAATCCACCATTGCTGCCGATTTCTGAATCGGCAGCGACACAGTTTTTGGTTGTCGATTTCCATATCGACAACAGCATAGTTTTCATTGTTGATTTTCGAATCGGCAACGACTAAATTTTTTGTGACGATTCTTGAGTCAATAGTGGTTGTGTGCACTGATGAATTTATGTGTCATTCGTGGCTATAATACCCAACATAAATCTAAGTAAAAGGCCAACTCATGCTAAGTGATAGTTAGGGGAGCAAACCGGCCTGCCTTAAAGAGTTACAAGGGGGGGAAACTGGTCTTGGAATAACCAAAGGGGGGACAAGAACAAACTTAAACCAGCACCCAAACATCACATCTCTTTAAGAGGGGGTATAAATACAAGTAGAAGAGAGAAGAAGATCCTTCCTTTTCCTAAAAATCTATCTGCAGCAGCTGCATGTTCAGCTGCATGCTTCTCTTCTCTTCCTCTTTCCCAACAAAAATTAAACCAAGCCAGCAATAAGTGCCTCTTTGAATGTGTGTGTGTGAGAGAGAGAGATAGTTGAGAACTTGAGAGTAGACTGAACAACTGTCTAGAGGGAAGAAGAAAAGGGCTAAAAACCAAGACAGAATGAAGAAGGGTGAGAACTAGGAGAAGAAAAGAAGGAATACTGTCAAACTTTCCTCAAACCTACTTAAATCCAAAAGGTATAAGTCTTGTAACCTCCTTCCTCCTGTTTTTTATGACCTTTGAACTGAGAGGATGAAGAAAAACCATAAGGGAATGCCCATAATTTTTACACCAGTTGTGAAGGAAACCTAAACTAAAAAGAGGGACAAAAAAAAGGATGAATGGAGACTTAATTCTAGAACATTTAACAAAGAAAAATAAATAAATTGAATGGACAAAACTTGATAAAAGGTCGACCATAGCTGAAGGGGTTAGCCAGAATGCATTGTGTGATAAAATGCATTGTGTGACCATAGATGTCATATAAAAAAATAAGATATACAGTATGATTATTGATAATGGTAGTTATATCAATGTTGCTAGAATAACTTTGGTTAGAAATTTGAAGAAGTTAGAGTGACTAAACAAGTTTTAATCTCAAGGATAAGGTTTGTGTGATGTTATTTTATGCATGTTGCACACCTATTGTTGGGGAGACCTTGATAATTTGATAAGAAAGCAAAACATGAGGTTTTAAAAATAGGTATACACTGGAAAAGGATGGGAAAACATACAAGCAACATTTTCACCTAAGCAAGTGTATAAAGATTAGTTGAAGTTGAAAAAAACAGATGAAGTCGAATAGGCTTTGTTACAAAATAATAGTGAGGATGTGAGGCTGAGTGAAAACAAGGTGAGCAATGAATGTGAAACACCAAAGGGTAAAGTTTCGGCCATTAAAGATAAATTTGAAGCTCTGACCAAAATATAAAAAAAATAAGGGGAAGGTCAAGTATGGAGAGAAAATAAGCGTGTAGGAAAAGTAAGAAAACACCTTAATTTTTATGCAAAGTCTAGTGATCTTACACATGTTTATTTTTCTTATGTGCCTATGATTTTACTCTTATATAAGGAGGCATACTTTAACGCCAACAAACCTGAGTCTTATGTTCTTAGTATTTGTGTTTCTTTGTTATAAGAATTTAAAGATGTATTTTCTAATAAAATTCTAAGAGGAATGCCACCTATAAGAGGAATATAACATCAAATTAACCTAGTATCATGCTCGACTATTCCTAATAGACCAGTCTATAAAAGTAATCCTGGGAAAACAAAGAAGCTTCAAAGGCAAGTGGAGTAGTTATGTGATATATAAATGGGTAGCTTAAACAAAAGTTAACACTAGTGAAACATGGCTTGAACAATTAGTGAAATTTGTTTTGGCGATCGATAATTTTATATGGTTAAAAATCTATTATAGATAAAATTTTGTTTAATAGTGATCTATGTTTCAACCTAGATGAAGAAATAAGGAAGAAAATGATTCTTATAGGTGTTCATAAATATATTCAATGATGATGAATATCTTTTGTTAAAAATTGATTTTCTTGGAACAAAGTTTAAAAGATTAGAGAATTTTGTTGATGATGATGCATATGTATTATAACAAAAGCTAAATGGTATAGGAAAATCATTATAAATCAAGACACATTTCATTATGGATTGTAATTGATTGTCTCATCTTTTCAAGAGACGTTTCTTTAGCTTTCCTTTTCTTCCCCAGCAAGTGGTCAGCGCCCACGCCATTATGGAGACGCGTGTGATGCTTTCTGGTGGCCAAATCTGGTCATTTATCGTCTCACTAAATGCGCAATCGTACCCTCTTCCACATGATGTAGCGCATATAAACTAATAATGGATGGTTGCCGCTGATGATAGATTGTTTGTGTTTTTTCTTTCTTTTCTCTCTCCTCAAAACTAAAGTACACAATTGTCCTCTTTGTTTGTTGTTTGTCAAATCAGACATGTTTGTCATACTCAAATACCTTGGGTCTAATATTGTTGCAAGACCCAAGGCTCTTGGGTCTAGCATGGCTGCCAGACCCAAGCACCTTATGATATGGTTCAGCCTTGTGATACAACCCAAGCAAGGTCAGATTTAGATTTTGGCGTAAAATTTTATATCATCAAGTTTTACGCTATTAAGCATAAATTCAAATCCAACCGTTGAATCGAGTTGAAACTTTACCAAAAGATTCCAGAGGTAGTTTTCTATGTTTGGGTAAATTTTCAGGTGAATCTAAGTTCAGAAAAACTTACAATATAGGTCAGAACAAGTTGTACGAATTTTATTATTTACTTCATTTTAACATGTGAACTTTCTATTTGGTAAGGATCATTTTTCTTAAAGGATGTGGCAGCTTGTTTTGAGAATTTTCTAGTTCCAAAAAAATCTTTAATGAGCTGAAACATAATTTTCAAAAAAGGAAATGATTCATTAATGTTCCAGAATCCTTTTCATATAAGAATTCTTTATTCATCCTAGCTACACAAGGAAAGAAGAGTTGGTGCTATTTAATGACAAATTAGTTATTTTTATTATTTTCTTTCATGTTTGGGCTTAATTAAAACTTTGTTTTGAGCTAGGATCCAAGGCTTGTTTGGATCAGGTTATAGGCTTTTTAGTTTAGGGTTTTTGGATTAGTTTTGTATGTGGGTCAGTTCAGCCCGCAAGGATAGATCTATTAGGGTTAATTTTTAAGAACTATTTAAACACATGAAACCTAAATTTCGACAACCATTGATGAATATTATTTTTGATTTTTTTTGTTTTAACGTGTGAGAGTGACTCTTGCATTCTTCAGTTCTTGAACGAACGGAATCTAACTTATTGAAGATTAACTAGCTTCGTGGCATCATTCCACTTCATTCCAATAATGTTGGTTCCATGGGGCAGGTTTCCATTGTATCACACTCCTATCAGACCTATTTCGACTTTTCATGATCAGATCTCAATCTTTATTGTGGGTTGCGTGACCGCGTGATCATGAGGTTCGTAGCAGTTGGTATCAGAGCTAGGCTCCAAAACAAGGTCATATCCTTATGTTATTTTTGTTTTTTTAGTGTTTCTTTAAGTTTTTCAGTGTTTGCGTCGTTCATCTTCTCTTTCTTTGTTTCTGCGTCATCTAAGAAAAAAAGGTTATATTTCATCTTATTATTGTCTCTAATCATATCAGTAGCATATAGTAAAAGAGAGAGATTAGATGAAATTTGAAGGATGATTCAATTTTGCCGCAGAAACATAACTCTTAGTCAACCATAAGCAAACCACCTTAGAATCAATTAAAACTTTATATTATGTCTATTGGGGATCAGATCGCATCATATATTAAATTTGGGCTTATTCTGATATCATTTGCTTGAGGTTTTAATTTGAGGTTCAATTCTGCCGTAGAAACACAAATCTTAGTGAACTATAAGAAAATCACCTCAAAATCAATTGAAACTTCATATTCTATTTATTGGGGGTGAGATCGCATCATATATTAAATATGGGCTTATTTGGATATTAGTTTTTTAAGGTTTTAGTTAGAGGTTCAATTCTGCCGCAAACTGATCATACAAAGGGTTTGGGTACCTAGACATAATAGAACGACCTATAAACTGAGATTTTTTTGTTTTCTTGATATCCAAATATTATATATGAAACTTGAGGTCATTTGAATAGCATTTTCATTAGGTTCAGAATCAGGTTTTGTCTTGCCATAATGGATTTGTTTTGCGTTATCTTTCAAAACTTGTTTTATTTCTATTGATTTTGTTCCTGCCAGTATATTATCATCATATTTGGGATATTTGGCTATTTTTGAGTTATTTTCATCACTTTCACATTTTTTTTGTTTTCGATCAGTTCAGGTCCAAACAAAAGTCAGATTTGTAATTTCGAGTCTAAATTAGTGTTCTTCCTATCGTAAACTCTATTCTTGTTGTGTCTTTGTCTTCTTCTATTTTTCCTATTTGTGTCATGTATTCATCAAGGGAGAGGAAACGAAGGACGATTCTAGCTCAAGGATATGAAAAACTAATGGTTTAGGGGTTTTAGAACAAGAAGTTGATAAGTGTAGAAGATTATTCTATAACCTTCAAACTTCATGGGAAAAAAAGGTACAACGCCGAAAAAATGAAAGAAAAATGAGAGCCACTGTTATTATCATTCAAAAGTATGTACGCAAGTGGTTAGTACGACGTGCTCATTTGAAATTCTTATCAGTCACTACTTCCATACAATGTTGTTTGAGAAAGGTGTTAGCAATAAGGGAATTCCAAAGGCTTAAACAAGAGGCTAATGAAGTTGCTACTAATCCTATTCAAGATTTGAGGGTGAATCTTCTTGAAGAGGGAGGGAATGATACGATTCAACCTTGTGATACGACCCAAGCAAGGTCAGATTCGGATTTTGACTTATACCGTCCAGTTTTACGCCATTGAGAATAACTCCAAATCCAATCGTTGGATCGAGCTGAAACTTTACCAAACAATTCCAGAGGTATTTGTCTATGTTAGGGTAAATATTCAGATGAATCGGAGTTCAGAATGGACTTGCGATATAGGTTAGAATAGGTTGTATAAATTTTGTTATTTACTTCCTTTTAACCTGTGGACTTCCTATTTGGCAAGGATTTTTTTTCTAAAATGATGTGGCAGCTTGTTTTGGGAATTTTCTAGTTCCACAAGAATCTTTAATGAGTTGAAACATAATTTTCAAGAGTGGAAATCATTCATTAATGCTTCAAAATTCTTTTCTTATAAGAATTCCTTATCCATCCTAACTACACAAGGAAAGAAAGGCTGGTGTTATTTAATGACAAATTAGTTATTTTTATTATTTTCTTTCATGTTTGAGTTTAATTAAAACTTTATTTTGAGCTAGGATCCAAGGCTTGTTTGGATCAGGTTATGGGCTTTTCAGTTTAGGGTTTTTGAGTCGGTTTTGTATGTGAGTCAGTTCAACCCACAAGTGTAGATCCATTAGAGTTAATTTTTAAGAACTATTTAAACACATGCAATCTAAATTTCAGCAACCATTGATGAATAATACTTCTAAATTTTTCAATTTTAATGTGTGAGAGTGATTCTTACATTCTTCAATTCTTGAATGAATTAAATCTGACTTATCAAAGATTAACTGGCTTTGTGGCGTCATTCTATTTCATTCCAATAGTATTGGTACCTTGGGGTAGGTTTTCATTGTGTCACACTTCTATTAGACCTATTTCGGCTTTCTGGGATCAGATCTCAATCTTGATTATGGGTTGCATGACCACATGATCACGAGGTTCGCATCACTTTAGGTCAAGCATGGCTATCAGACACAAGGCTAGACCAAATCAACACACCTTGGATCTGGCATGGTTTGCCAGACTCGTGCACCTGGTTCTGCTAGCCATGCCAGACTTAAGCGATTTGGGTCTAAGTAGGTGATAATTAAAATGTTGAGACTTATAATTTTTTTTATTTTTTATAAAAAAAATATTTAAACTATCATTGAAATATCATAAACAGAAATTCAAGTTCAGAAATTATTTATAAACAAAAAATTATCACAAAAATCTAAGTTAACGTTTTAGATTTAAAATTCAAATCATATCTTCCTATTAAAATAGTTTATTTTTTATATTTATGAATTTGTTACTTTTTCAATAGAAATTATATCTTCCCTCTCTTTTTTTTCTATTTTTTTTTAACTCAATGCCTAGATTTGGCATGACCCAAGTGCCTGGGCCTGACAACCATGCCAAACCCAAGCGACTTGGGTCTGGCGGCCATGCCCAAGCTCTTGAACCTGACATTGGTTTTATTATTTTTAAATTCAAAAAGTTGCATTGAACTCACATTTTACTTGGGTTTGGTAAACAAGCAAGACCCAAATTACTTGGGTGGCAGACCCAAGGCTCAGAAATTTTTTTTATAATGCCAAGACTTATAATTTTTTTTATAGAAAAAAACATTTAAACTATTCTTTAAATATTTTAAATAGAAATTCAAATTCAGAAATTATTTATAAACAATAAATCATCACAAAAATCTAATTTAACGTTTTAGATCTAAAAATTCAAATCATATCTTCCCATTAAAATAATTTATTTTTTATATCTATGAATTTGTTATTCCTTCAATAGAAATTCTATCTTCTCTCTTTCTCTTCTTTTTTTGTCTTTTTTTTTTCTCTTTTTTAACTTAATGTCTAGGTCCGGCATGGCCCAAATGCCTGGGCCTGGCAAGGCGGCCATACCCAAGCTTTTGGATCTAGTATTGGTTTTATTATTTTTAAATTCAAAAAGTTACATTAACCCATGTTTACTTGAATATGGTAAATAAGCAAAACCCAAATTATTTGGGTATCATATTTAAAACGCTTAAAACATTCTTTATATTTTTAATATTTTTTTATATTTTAAATAAAATTTAATATTAACCTGGAGCATAGAGTAATAAATTAATATATATACACACACACTAGTAATACATTAATAGATATCCTCGCGGTCATGTGTCCGATTTTGTTCGTGGATCTTTATGTTCTTTAATCCCTTGGGTGCAACAACTTTGTATGGGCACACGGATACATAATGTGCATACAAAAAAAAACTATCATCAAACATTGACTATAGGCATCATCATCCATCGCAATATTTGACTTCTAAATGGGATTTCAATGAATATAATAATCCCTTGGGGACTCTGGTGCGACAGCTTCGGATGCTCGTAGAACAGGAAGACATCCAACAAGGATAGATTATCTTTAAACATTAGTTCTTGTCATCTTCACTTGGGCGTGAACAATCAATCATATACAGCAGCACTTACAATATTTCTTGACAAAAATGGTCAACAGATGCAGCAACTATTATCACTACATTTTATCCCAAAAAAGTAACAGCAACAAAGCAGATACAGGAACAAAACCATTATCTCTGGATTCTCAAGACTCCAAATAATTATTTTCTTCTCCATGTTTCTTCTTTGTACCATGTTAGTTGGCTAGAACGATGTAATTGTCTAGCAGGTATCAGCAGAGTATTTTATACAGCAATTTTCTCTTCTTTTAGTTGTAGAAGCAGTGGTCTCTGGTTATTGTTGCCAAAATCAATTCCTTTGAGCAAGGGATGCTTCTCAGCCACCACCTTTTGAGGTTTCAATGGTGCTGCATTAGTGTTGGCTGTGTTATGGCTGCTGTTTCTAGCCGCAGGGACATCATGGTTATGCTTTCCCTCATATGTAGTTATGACAGCTTTGGGATCAGCTGCGGCCCTCTCAACATGCTTACGAACATTGCATCCTGCACTGGTGCATTTGTAATAGCTCCTGTTGACATAAAGAATGCATTAGTGTTCTCACAGAAAGCTATGAAGCAAAATGCAATGCATGAAAATTTGATTGCAGTAGAATATTCTGAATGAAGGAAACAAATATCATGGAAAACATGCCAAGATTTGATTGCGACATTACAGGCAAGAGCTGTGAACAGTTTAATTGAGTCAACTACAAAGTGGAGTATACTAGAAAATTGCCCAACTTAGTTGATGCACTAAACACAATTTTCATGTCAGAACTAGGCGAGGTGATCAAAGATGAAGCAATATAAAAAAAAATTCTTTAAGCTAAGACAAACACAGATATTAAAATTGGCAACATAAAAGATGAAAAGAGGCACGTGGCCAAATGCATGAGAAAATTGACATCAGCTCATGATTTAAGATATATATATATATATAAAAGGCCCTTTGTAGAACCAGATAAAAATCAGAAATAACTTCACTGCAACCCAGGTGGTAGAAATAAGACTTTGTAATAATTTTAACTACTATTCATTGCAAGAAGAGAATAGACACTAAAAAATTTCCCCCCCCTAACGCCTCAATATTCTGATATCAAGGACACCATGAAAGCTAAAGGATTTTATGCTTTAACTAGCAAATTAATTATCAAAATGTTCAAAAAATGGACAATCATAATGTGGTCAATTACAAATTGTTTAGAGAAAGTTCTTCTGAAAGGTGGCCTAACACATGTCATCAGCAAGTTTCATAGAGAAGGATCAGCATTGAATAACTGAATAATTGTACTAATTGTCATGAACCAGATAAACAATGTTCTGCAAGCTATTACGCATGTCAAATGGAGCAAATAGACAAGAAAGATAGAGTTGTCCATTGGTTTCTTTCCATTTTCTGAAATTCAATTCAAAACTTCAGCCCAGAAATTAACTCTGCTTGAGTTACAATCAAGGTTTTGAGTATTGATCGTCACCATTTGTGTAACATTAATATTTAATCTAACATTAATTTCTAGTTGTGTTAAATCCCTTCAAAACAGGTTCTCTAATGTCATAAATATATAGGCTTAGCAGCCCTTACTTTCAAGCATAATGGTCTTTATTCCTCAAAAGGCTCATCTTTATAGCCTCCTCTCTTACATGTGCTACCTGATTCAATTTTCTTCCCCAAAGTTTAAACCACCATCCTCTAACTTTTACTTTAAAAATCAAAATACAACTCTTAAATTGAAGTTTTAAGGTAATGATGGCAAACCAATGCAACAATAAACATCCTGGTTTGCAATTACAGAGCTGAAAATTTGATCTTGAGAACAGCAACTTTGTGCAAAAAGGAGCTGAATAATAGGCTCTCTCCAATTTCTCCTATCTAACCTAGATTTGTGAAACCATAACTAGGTATTAGCCTTCTCATGTTCTAGAGTTTACATTTTTTTCAAATAAAAAAAAATTAAAAACTAGAGGGGATGGAAACCTTCGAAATATTTTGAGTATTTTAAATTGACAAGGTGCTAGAAGTTGGATCTGGGATGATGCATATGATGTAATGTGCAAGTATTATGCTCACGGAAAGGACCCTAGGATACACCTGTATACCTGGACAGTGTAGGAGAGCATAAATAAAATTAAGCAAACCACTAATTACCTTGGATGAGGATTCCCTTTGACCAGCTTCTGGCCATATTTGCGCCACCTGTAGCCATCATCCAAAAGATCAACTTCACTTCTAGTTTGGACGATGATTTTTGGTTCTGTGATGGTCTTGTGTGGTAAAGTCACCTCAGATGTCACAACATCTATTTGCCTGCACTCCAAGATGAAATTTTCTCAGAAAATTATCAGAAAAAAGGAGATATGTGTGATTTTAAACAGTGAAACATCCCAAACTTGCCTTCTCTTTGGGATTGGCTCATCATCACCCCTCTCTTCTTCTTGCACAGCTGCATTACCTGCTTCCTCATTGTCACTTGATCCAGGTGGCTCTGAGGGATCTGCTTGAGTAGATTCCTGATCCCTCCTAGTTACTGAATGAGCAGGTGATGTTTCAGTCAACTTGTTTACATTACCAGCATGAGTTTGTGAAACAACTTCAGGCTTAGACTGAGAATGAATACTTCCATTTGAATCATCGCCATCTTTTGAAAGCTTGTTGAGTTGATCGTGGTTGTGCTGACCTTTGTAGATGATTTCAGTTATTTGGCCATCACTGGAACGCTCAACCTTCTTTTTTACTGGGCAATTTAGATGTGTACATTTGTAGTAGCTTCTTGGATATTCACTACCTTTGATAGGCTTTTGACCATATTTACGCCAGTTGTAACCATCATCAGTACGTTTATCACCAGCAGGAGGTTGGTATTTCCTTTCAGAATGAGAAAACTCTGCTGGTTCCACCATGGAATTCTGCGCATCAGAGGTTGAGGGTGGCATCAGCTGCTGCTGCTGCAAAGCTTCACCAGGGTTAAAGGATGGATATTCTGTCAACAACTCTTTAGCTGCTGTTACTGAAAAAGGCTGATATTGAGCTTGCATATGCATTTGAGATTGGGCAAATAATGCAGCTTGAGCTGTAACCTGCACCAAGGCCTGCTGATGGGACATTCCAAAGGGACTCTGCATGGGAAATAGAGGTATAAATACACACACACACACACACACATGATTGCTAACACTGGTCATCGCTTCAATAATATGGTAGCAAGCACAGGTGGTACGCCATATACTTCCACAGTTGGAAACTTGCCCCCACATTCATCCATTGTGGAAAGGCCATCTCTTTCTAAGGTTCTAGGATTGGTATTCAACAAAATTTACAAGAAAGTTTCAATTCCATCATATATATTGTACCAGTACATCACTCCAATAGTTTCCATATAAGCATTATGTGCTCAAACAAGATACAGGTAAAAGAATATCTCATCTGGCTGAGTTTTTTTTATCAAATTATTAGCCCAGATCATGTTCTTCCTATCAGCCTAGCCTAATTAGCCAACCAACCATTTCCAACTCCAAGACAAGCTTATGCTACACCAAAGTTCTCATTTGAGAAAAAAAGATAGAGAACAATGCTTGGTAAAGATTGAAGCCCCCTATAAATAAGACCTTGTATGTTTAAAGCAACAGAATGAAATGGTGGCCACAATTTGGGTAAGGAACAGATAATAACACTTTGCTTGGTTTCACGCGTTAGAGCACAAAACAAGAAATGTTTTTCATTTCATGCAGTGACAAGATAATCAACTTAGCTGCTTTCCAGTCCAGATGTTCTGGCGAGCAACAAATGACAAATTTTGGAAGACTCAAGTTTAAGAATCAAAACTCCTAAGAAGCTTTCCCTTTTTGGAACTATATCGCATCCCAAAATCAAGTCTTCTAATTCGGG
>Ga0325403_1001108_pt1 | contig 21757 bp, 14 predicted proteins | sample PopdelMetagenome_19_FD_205665 | JGI IMG/M metagenome (GOLD analysis project Ga0325403, IMG submission 205665) | Populus deltoides microbial communities from Bellville, Georgia, United States - Xylem-PdKOR-R4 | ecosystem: Host-associated > Plants > Phyllosphere > Stem > Wood/Secondary xylem... | reverse complement strand
AATATCAGGAGCAATGATGATGAATCTTAGGTGCCAATCTCTCACTCTGAAACGACGGTGAAGATATCATTATGATTGACGAGAGAGGCCCTATTAACTTTTTGCATAGAAAAAAAAAAAAAAAAAGCTTCTCAGCTTTCTCCCTTGTCATTACTTTTAGCCCTTTTCACCTTATAACTATATATATATATATATATACATGTGTTTGTGTGTCTGTATACTTCCACCAACCCCACACATCTATGATCTACCCACCATTTCTCAAATTCCAAACCATCCACCTATTATGTTGCTGTATATGATCCCTTCAATTGAACACAACAGTCCTCGTTGCTTTCTTGAGTTTTTCATAGTTAAAAATGAACTCTTTTGGGGGTCGTAATTCTATTGCTATCATAATATTTCTCTTCCTTTTGTTTCTCAATCCATGGCCATGGCCATGATCAGATTGTATTTCTTTTAACTTCAAAACGAATTATGTCGTCGCTGTACTTGGGCCAACGTAGTTTAAATTGGATTGAATGATTAACTTCATTTAGTGGAAAAGAGTGAGCCAAGGAGATCACCTAAGACTCAATATGATGGTTAAAATTCGTAGGCACACAGAAACTGTTCTAGGTGTAGGGACTTGCAATTAACCATGCAAATTCAAGCAATAGATTTGGTAATTATATCATTCAAAATGAACCTTGTGGTGGCATATAATAGTTTAATTGGTACAATTATTTGATATCATTCTACAATACAGATAAGTGATTTAATCGTGATTGTTTAAGAGTACGGTGAAAATTAATTTTTAAAGTATTTTTAACTTGAAAATATATTAAAATAATATTTAATTTTTTTAAAAAAATATTATTAACATCAACACATCAAAACAATTCAAAAATATATAAAAAAACTAATTTCAAGCTAAATAAAATCCTTTTCTATTTAAAGCAGGTTGGACTATAATGTTAAATAGTACCTAAATCTATAATGAAAGAGTAAAGGTTTTTTTTTTTTAAAGAATTGAAGAAGAAGAAAAGGATGATATAATCCATGTTTTAAAATAATTAAAAAAAATAGATTAAAGAAAGTTACGGAAAATAGAGTAGGAAAATTTGTCCATGGCTAAATTTGCAGCGAATATGTTTTGAGAGAAATAAATATTAATTGCGTACTTCTTTTTTTTTTTAATAATAACACAAGATGACCTTGTGGATCATTAGACATTACTCTTGCAAAATAAAATCAAGGATGAGGTACTGAATTCAATAACTACCTTCGTCCATCCAGTGTTAATTTTTTTAAAAAATAATTTTATTGATGACGATGTTTTAAAAAATTTAAGTAGCTTGGGACAAGGATAATATATTAAATAATTAGTTAATCTTTTAATTTTTAAAATCTAATTTATTTTCTTTAGCTAAAATGACTAGAGACGAACGCTTGTTATCTTCAAAATGGTTCTTTTAATGAATTTGAGGATTCTCCAGTGATTACATCAATGATTTTTTTAGAGAAAATACAATAATATTACAAAGAAATACTCTAGAAATAAATATGCAGTAGAGAATGAAAATTCAAAACCTTATATTTAAAAGAATTCATGGTCTATTTATAACTCATGAGTATTTTAATGAAGAGGAGGAACAAAAATGTAATATTATCTTGATAGTATTAAAAAATATATTTCTAATATATGTATTAATATTGATGAAAATATCACTAACATATGAATTAATGAGAAAAAATACCTCTTATATATATATTAATGTTAATAAAAATATCTCAAACATATATTAATATGAATGAAAATATAGTGAGCCTTTAAAAAACTTTTACACACTAATTTTTTTATAATATTAATATCAATGAAAATATATGAATTTTTGAAGTAGCAGAGGTCCCTTTGTTGGAATATATCATCTAAACTAATAAAATCTAGCTTTTGATTTGAAGAAATAACTAATGCACTTTTAAGATAAACTACACTGATTTTCTCAAAAACCTATGAATAATAATATTAAATTTTAGTGTCATATGCACCCGATGTATGTGTGTGTCTATATATATATATATTAGTGTAACTCGCTTCGTCACGGGTTAAAATTATTTTTTAAAAAATATATCGGGTATGCAAGTTAATGTAAATTAAAAAATTTATTTAAATATTTAATTAAATAAATTGATAATAATTTTTTTAAATAAATAAAAAGATCATTAACAATAAACAAATTAAAAATATTAAGAGATAAATGTATATCAAGATATTCGATCACATAAAATAAGACATTCATCCACTTATATTTACTAAACTTGTTTATTTAAATCAATGAAAGATAAATCCATACCCTAAAGAACCAACAACTTAAAAGATAAATACAAATGAAATTGACTGAATATACTCACGCTATAAAACATATTATGCAAGCCCGAACACATCAATATTATTATTTTAAAATGAATATTTTTATTTTAAAAAATAAATTTAATTTTTATAAATATAAAAAAATCATAGATGAACAAAGGCATGGAAATGCGTAACCTTAGTGATGAGATTGGAATAAACTCATATAATTTTTTTTGAAGATAATCACAAAACCAATACTAAAACAAAAAAAATCCAGAACAATAAGATCGTACGGAGTTGAATCTCCAACAAATTAAATGTTAAAAGATAAAACAAGGAAAAAAAATCAATTACACAAAATGATCTAAAAAAATTAGGGTGGAAAAAAATTTAATTAAAGGGATAAATTTTTTCAATTGGAGGGTTAAATTGAATTGAAAAATAGCTATAATAAAAGGAAAAACAAATCAAAAAAATGATGGTCAAATAAAAAAAAATGACAAAAAAATTGATTGAATGAGTACCAAAATGAAAAACAAAACATATGAGAAACTGCAAATGAATAGAGATGACAATTTAACCCGAACCTGATGGATGCTGACCTGACCTGACTCGATCCGACCCGAATGGATATGTTTTTTTTTTTTAACTTGATGGATAATGGATAGAGTATTGATATTGTCAAAACCGAATCAAAACTTGCTCAAACCTAACCTAAAACCCACACGAACTATATATATATATATATATATATATATATATATATATATATATATATATATATATTAACTAATTTACTTTTTATTGATTAATAAATGATAATAGACAATGAATATTGATTGAATATATAAAACCCAATGAATAATTTATGAGTATATAAATTTTTTATCCGATGGATAATGAGGAGGGTATAGATAACAAGAAACCCGACCCGCAGATACCTATTTCCATCCCTACAATTGAAGGACTAAATTGAAAAAAAAAAACAATTCTATAAAAGAAATTAGAACTAAACAAGAAATTTAAAGAATGAAAATTGAAATAAAAAAACATATGAGAAATTGTAATTAAAGGACTAAATTGAAAAGGAAAAAAAACTTTTACAAATTGACTAAGAAGGAAATAAGAAATTAAAAGAATGAGAATTAAAATTGAAAAGTAAAAAACAAAAAGGACAATTATGTACATTATTTGTCAGGAAAGAGAAAAAAAAATCAAATGACCTTTAAGGATAATCCGATCACCTTTAGACACCACATGCCATTCCACATTAAAAAGGACACGACGACGCATGAATGAAGACGATGGAAGGCTGTTTTAGCCACCGAGTGGCGTCCCAAGCATCACCTGAATGACGCGAATGTCACACACTTGCTGGCGTATTTTAAACACGCATAAATAACTTTGCTCTTTAAAAAGTTAATAAACAATGTGAAAATATCAAAACACCCTTTCTATGACCTTAATAATTACATCAAATACCCGAATAAAAATACAAAAATACCGCAAAATACTAAACTTATTTTTTTTATCTTATATATACAAGGTTAAATACATATTTTTATTATTAAGAACACGATGAAAAGTCAATAAAACTCTTTGTCAATAACTTTAATTTTTTGTTGATTATAGAGGTAAATTTGTAATTTTATTATTAAAAATAAAAATATATAAATATTTTCAAATAATTTTTTAATGATAAATGGATTAGTAAAAAATATTAAAAAAAAAAACCCCTAAAACCCAGCCCTGAACAACCCAAAGATCAAGGACAATTTTGCCAGCTCACTGTCACTGTCCATAATAAAAGCACTTTGCTTGCATGCACACTGATCCAAGCAATGAAACATCAACATGCTTTATATGTTTTGTTAATATATAATACACATAAAAAGATACTGATTATGAAATTTATCAATAAATAATAAAGTAATTTGGTATTAAAAAAATAAACTCATCATTAATGTGGATGATATTTACCACATATGAAGTTAATAATAAACTTGATCCTAAATTAAGGACGTCATGGATTAACCAAACACGTAAAGGATATTAAATAGAAAACCTTTTAAACATAATTACTAAGTCAATTTCCTCGAAATAAAATAAAATCTTGTAGTTATTTCAACAACGACTACTAATTTTATAATTGATCACAATACTTATATAGTGTTTGATTATTGTTTTGAAATTAAAAAAAAACAAAGAAAATAAAAATAAAAGAGATAAGATAAAAACAGAAATGAAGATAAAATTGTATTTGATAATGATATATAAAATAAAGTGATTGATTTTTTTAATTCTTTTTTATCTAATTTTATAATTCCTATCATGATCACAATACTTATATAGTGTTTGATTATTGTTTCAAAATAAAAATAAAAAATAAAGAAAATAAAAACAAAAGAGATAAGATAAAAAGGGAAATGAAGATAAAATTGTATTTGATAATGATATATAAAATAAAGTGACTAATTTTTTTAATCCTTTTTTATCTAATTTTATAATTCCTATCATGATCACAATACTTATATAGTGTTTGATTATTGTTTCAAAATAGAAAAAAATAAAGAAAATAAAAACAAAAGAGATAAGATAAAAAGGGAAATGGAGATAAAATTGTATTTGATAATGATATATAAAATAAAGTGACTGATTTTTTTATTCTTTTTGATCTAATTTTATAATTCCTATCATGATCACAATACTTTTTGATCAAATTGTATTTGATAATGATATACAAAGTAAAGTGACTGATTTTTTCTATCGTTTTTTATTATGGTAGACAAGACAAAATAAAATATGAAAAATTTTATTTCACCATTAATATGTGTTATTGTCAAATTTGTATATTTTAAAAATAATTTGATTTTTTTACTTTAATTTATATTAAGTGTTGAAATTAATAATATTATAATAACCTTAGGTATAAAACCAGGATGGGTCATTAAAAGATTGCCAAGGGTTACTTTTATCTTTTCAATTTTATCAAAATAGTATAATTTTTTATTTGCCCCCAAGCTAAAAAAAAATGAACTACAAGCCAAGAGTGTTTATGCCTTTATATTTTTTGCAAGATTATGAAACAACCTCTCTACCCTTGCATTCAAGAAAAAATAAGGAAAGGGTCTAGGGTGATTTTGTCTTTTCATGTTGGGTTTTTTTTGTGAATGTCAGAATCATGAAGGGTGCTTTGGACTTTCACTCTGATTAATTAATTTTTAAATCAAAAAACAATTGGAGAGTGAGATACGTCCATGACCTTATAGCGGTGTTTATGGTGTATCCCCATGGTCAAATATGTTGTTTCGCCATGTCATCAGAAGTGTTGTCTCGCCCTGTTTCTCATGGTGCAGCGTGTGGTGGTGGTAGATGGATGATTTTTTTGCTGGTGGTCATTTTTTTTCCTTGCTACTTTTCTCTCTCCCAGCAAAAATGCACACCTGTCTTTTTTTCGTTTCATTTCTCAATTTTAGTCCTTAGGTTTTTTATTGTTTATTTTTGTCCTTGGCTCTTTTGAAAAAGTTTTTGATGTTTTCAATTTAAACCTTGAATTACAATTTGTCATGGATTATTGTTTCCGATTTGGTCCTTATTCTTTTGATTTTTGATTTCTAATTCCTGACTCCCTTTTTAAAGTTTGTTGTTTTCAATTTCATCATTCAATCAAAGTTTATGTTATTTTTTTAATTTAGCTCTCATTATTTTGATTTTCTTTTCCTTTTGTAAAAGTTTTTTTTTCTTTTCAATTTAACACTCTAATGTTAGCTTTTTTTATGCCCTCTAATTTATTTTTTATTTTTATTTTGAAACTTTTGATGCCCTCATTCTTTTAATTATAATTTTTGATGTTATAGATTCTTTCCTCAATTTTATTATTTAATGTTTGATTTGTTGCGGATTGGACTTTATGATTTTTTCATTTGTCATACTTTCGATCTAATGACACGTGTCACGAGTTTTAAGAGGTGGTACGGTTAGAGATTTATTTATTTTTCTTCTCATTTGCCTTTACAATTTTATCATTATGTATTATTATTTTTTTCAAAAAAGATTGGTTTTGTATTTAATGTTGGAATACTTTTTTTATTTTATTTTATGCTGATGAGCTTTATTTTATAAAAAAATAATTATTTTGAAATAATATTTATGATATGTCTTGCCTTGCATAATTTTCTTTTCTTTTTTTGTATTCACTTAGTTTCATATATGTTTCTATTTCTATTATTTTTTTAATTAATTTTAATAAAAAATTTTGGTTAACATAAAAAAATAAATATCTTATTTTATAAGATTAAATATCTTGATCTATATCATTTTCTTACTTTTTCTAGTTTTTGTTTTAGTTGTTGTTAATAATTTATTTATTTATTTATTTATTTACATTGATGATTATCGATTTATTTTATTAAATGCTTGGATAAATTTTTTTATCTGCACTTTGATTTTTTTATATAAAATAATATATTAAAATAGCCTGTCTAATTAGATTTTTCTTGTTTAAAAAATACAATACCTAAGTATGCATATGCTTGCGTGGACATGATGTGGCCATGATGTCACAATGCGACGTCCAATTGATAAATATAATATCCGTAATCCACAGACTGTTAAAATAATACTTTACATGTTTCTCACTTTCACTTTTGGGCCCTAATTAAGTGAGAGATAGGGCACGGGGTGGCAAACTCCATCATTTCTTTTTTTGTCTCTGTTTATAGGTGGCCATTATGCCTCTTAGATTCGTTCCCTATTTTCTTTTTTGTAGGGAATAAATAAATAAATATATACATTCATGCTTTAATCACCTTTATTCTTGCCTTGGCCAAGGAATTTGCTTCATTCGGTTCCCATTTTGGTTCTTCAAGTGGTCTACCAAGCACATCATTCCTTTGATTTGATGACACTTAACAAAGGAATAGGGTTGATCCTCGTAAGGATTCTGAAAAACCAAGAGTCCTACCTTATTTTGATTACAAGTTCTTCAAAAGAAAAGGCTATGTGATTCAATTTTGCTCAAGGAAAGGGAAAAAAATTGACTATTGGTTGTAATAATGAAGGTGCGAAATTGATCTTGCAAGAAAAACCCATTGGCTTGGGTATTGAAAGCAAAAATGTATTTTTCCTATGATATAATTGTTTTTCACATCTTGTGTGGGGTTTAATTTGTTATTTTTCTTTTTCATGCATAGTAAAATCACTATTATAGCTTAGGATTAAAAACTTCTTATGCTTTAGGCTTAGCCGTGTTTAGGTACTTTCCTTTTTATTGGGTATAGCGCAATTACTTTAACGCTCTTAAAGATAAAAAAAAATAAATTAAAACTCTCTTATAACGGTGTTTTGATCATTTTTTTATTGGTTTTGTTGTAGGTTTTGAGGTTTATCAGGAGTGTTATTGTAATTATTATATACTTAATATTATTTTAAAAAAACCTTCTGACGTATGCAACACACATGCCAACATGTGGATGACCCTCGTACCATTCAGGCAGCAGCAGTCCGACTACCAAAAACATTCTTCTAGAGCAGCATTTGAAAAATCTCAACATCCTTTAATCGATGATGTGGCGCGTGTGGGTGAAACACCACTAGTTTGGCGTCAAATACCATTTCTTTTACTTCTCTCTCTCCGCCTTGAAATTTGTATCACCCATGCAAAATTTTAGAGCAGCCCTTGCCATTTCTTTTTCCTTCACATTTGGTCCCTATCCTTTTGATCACTATTTTTTTGTTTTTTGGAATAAGCTATGAAATTACAAGTATTTTCCAATTTGACCCTCCTGTCATTTTTTAATTTATGAATAATCTATCAAATTATAAATTATTTTTAATTTCACCCCTACCATTTTTAAATAGATAGATCTATATATAATATATCAAATTCCAAATGTTTTTAATTTCTGTTATAATTTTTTTATCATTTAAATTTGGTCCTCATTCTTTTAGTTGCTATTTATTTTGTTTTGGATTATTTTTTATCTTTTTAAAAAAATTTCATCCTCATTCGGTTTTTTTCTATTGTTTTTGTTTTTTTTTCTTTTGTAAGTTTTTTTTATTAATATTTTCCCACAATTTCATCATTTAAAATTAAATTGTTTTAGAGTTAAACTTTTTAATTTAGCCCAAGTCTGGGATTTCATAAATTGTAGGTTTTAGAGATTATACCTAGTTTAGGAGGTTCATCAAAGTTTGCTTTTTTTTTTTTTAAGCTGATATTTTCTTATCTTTTATCTTTTTTTGCAGTTTGATTACATTTTGTTAGTCCTATATATATATTTTTTTTAATTTCACCCCCTATCATTTTTTTAATCTATAAATAATCTATCAAATTAGAAATGTTTTTTAATTTCACCCGTATGATTTTTTCTTATTTCAAATTTTGTCCTAATTCTTTTAATTTCCATTTATTTTGTTTGGAATCATTTTTTTTTTCAAATTTCTCCCTTTTTAGGTTTTTTTTCCCTCAAATTTATCCTTATTCTTTTTTTTACTATTTTTTCTTTTGCAAGTTATTTTTAAAAGCATCTTTTAACGATTTTAGCATTCAAAATTAAATTGGTTAAGAGTTAAACATCTTGATTAAAGCCGGGTCTAGGATTTAACGAGTAACAAGTTTTTACAATTGCATCGGGTTTAAGAGGTTCATTTAAGTTTGCTTAGTTGTTTTTTTTTTTAAAGCTTATGTTTTTTTTATGTTATTTTTTATGGTTTGCCTTCTGTTAGATTAACATTAGGTTGTTTGATAATTCAAATAAACTCAAATTTGTTCTTTTCACCTTTTTTTTTGTTTTTTCTTTTTTTCTTTGTTATTTTATTTATTTTTGTTGCATTTTTTTTCATGTTGTTTAGGTTACCACTTGAACTAATGACTTAGGATTGAGATTATTTTTTACAGTTACAATTTTTTGCATCGAAAAAAATTGCTCTACCTGCAGCGAAGCGCATGTAACAAATCTAGTAAAAAATCTAAAATTCATGGATCATGATGATATGGGAAGCTATAAGACACCTATACTGTTCAAAAGCAAGCTTATGTATGAAAATAAATATTAACTTTAAACATATAGTTAAGCTTTCTTAAGAGAGATGTCACTAATTGTCTCTCAGGAATCAAAGCCCATGTAGATAACCACAATTTAAAGGAGTTAGACCCTGGGTTTGATGTTTAGTCCCTGCTAGTTTTAATAGTGTTGTTTTATTGTTTCAAAAGCAACTATTCTCATAAGGCAACATATATTAGAAAACATGTTTTATTGTACAATATAACAAATATACTAAAAGCCATGAGATATTTCTTATAGCGATAGACACACTTCACTATTCTCTACAATAATGGAGTGACATCTATGTCATCGACAAGAAAAAAATGATTGCTTTTGATTCAGAGGTGTTTTGGTTTTTTTACACGGTTCATTTGTCATTACTGATTTGTTTGGGGGAATTCTCATCATTTTGTCTTATAATGCGCAATAAAATAACTTAAATACCCCTAGAATAAAGAAAACTAACATTGCTGGACAAGGGTGTTTTGGTATTTTTACTTTTTAATTGTACAATACAATTACACAATTGTCCCCGGGGTAAAAAAAAAAGCCATGTAAATGTCATAACCCATTTTTTGGTTATTCCCTAAATTTACCTTTTTCTTTCCAAAATAAAAAAAATAAATAAAGACTTACATTTTGACAAAAGCAAGCTCGGATGATTTCACATATAGAAAAAATCAAGTTGTAATTTTGGATGGAATTAAGAGCCTAATTGTACCATATTTTACCCAAAATTGAAAAGATAATATAGATTCAAGGTCAAGTTACATGATTATTGGATGAATCTACACAAAAATTAAGTCCAAGGACATAACTAGATTTTTAATAGGTCAATTTGATTTAATCATGGGCCAAATTAAAATTTAATTATGTTTAAGAATTAATTTGGATCCAATTGAAAGATTTAATTAGGTACAAGGACTTAATTATACTTTAAATGGGTCAAATTAATTTTATTAGGAGCTTAATTGGTGAAAAATAAGTTTGGGAGCTTAATTGAAAAGATTGGAATTTTAGAAGATCAAATTTATTTTTTACCAAGTCAATTAATTAAAATCAGAGGTAAAATTACAAGAAAATCAAAGTTTTGGGGTTGATTAAGGGCTAAATTGAAGAAATTCACAGCCAAGGACCATTTTGAAAAAGGTGCTGAACTTTAGGGACCAAATTGGTTGAAATTAGGGGTGAAATTGAAGAGATGTCGATTGGGGGCTAAATTGAAGAAATCCAAGACCAATGACCATTTTGAAAAAGGCTCTGAAATCCGAGGATGAAATTGAAGTTTGTCAGGGGCAAAATTGAACAAAATTGAAAATTTGGAACCAACCAGGAGTGTAATTAAGATAAATCATAAATCGAAGGACTAAAGTGATCTTGATCAAAACGACACCGTTTTGGGTTAGCTATTCATTTTCTTCTTTAGAGAAGCTGCTTGAGTGACCTCCTTCCCAAGGCATTTAATGCTTTATCCCTTGATCAAATTTGACAAAACTTGCACGCAAATGATCACTTGACACCTGGCTACACGCTAGTGTGATCCTTTCTGGCCGATTGACTCTATAGTGGTTGTGACATCACTTCAAAGTAGCCAACTTGACCGACCTTTCTTGTAATAAATCTGACAGCCTATGATAGCCACTTTGAACCAACGATTGAGATCTTTCTGGGTCGAATCAAAGGCTAAGATTTGGCACCATATGATATAAAGTGTCCCTCTTCCACCCCCGATTATTATTTTTCTATGTTTGCAAGGCTTGTTTGGTTGCTGTTTTTGTAACCCTCATCTTTAGAAGAGGAACTTGTTAAATCCTAGATCATAACACTGTGTTAAGGAAATATCCTCAAGGACAATGTGTATACACGCCTCAAGTTATAGTTTGTTTCTATTCGTTGTATCTAATTTAACAATAATCTTAAGGATATTTTAGTAACATGGATGAGAACACTATTGTCAACAACACTGCTACCATTAACAATTTTATTGTTGAGAACTCAGCTGTTGCCATCTCTCTTGTCAGCAACTTTGTTGTTGCTGATACTATGTCATTAGGTAAGTTATTCCCTGATATTTCAAAGAATGAGGTTTTTGCTGGAGAAAACTTCAGAAAGTGACAAGAAAGGATATTTGGTGTCCTTGACATGCATGAAGTTGTATGGGTTCATACTGATCCCAAGACCAATGACAATACCATAGCATGGACATATGGAAACAAGCTACAAGGAAGCGAAGGAGATATGAAGCAATATGGTGACAAAGTATATTGTCGAAGATGTGGGAAACAAAAATTTATCATTGGAAAATTTTACCAATAGGAAATGGTGGATAACAAAAATATCAAAACTCATATTAATGAATACCATAGGCTGCTAGAGGACATGAAAGCTGAAAATATCAACCTTCTTGAAAGATTCGTTGCTGGAACATTGAACAAAAAACTACCTAACTCATGGAGTGACTACAAACAACAACTCAAGCACAAGCATATAAAATTATCTTTGATTGATCTTATTACCCACATCATCATTTAAGACACAAATAGAAAGGAGTTGCAAGCTACTAGGAAGAAAGAGATGACCACTAAAGCAAACTTAGTAGAAGGGAGCTCACATAAAAAAAGATATGAGCATAAATTTAATACAAACAATAATAAGTCCAATGGTAATAATACCGATATGTTCAAACCCAAACCCAACAATTTTTAGAAAAAAGGAAATTGTTTTATGTGTGGCAAACCTGGCCACCATGCACCTCAATGCTGAAATAGAAAGAGAAACCACAATCCTCCTAAAAGTAAGGTCAACTTGGTTGAAGGAGAAGACATCATTGCTGCGGTTTTTTCTCAAGTCAATATGGTGACCATTGAGAAAAATTGGGTGGTAAACTCTAGTGCTACTAGGCACATATGTTAAAATAAAGAATTCTTCTCCACCTATACATCTTTTAAGGACAGAGAAGAAGTGATCTACCTTGGAGACTCAAGAATTGTAAATGTTCTTGGAAAAAGCAAAGTCCTTCTGAAATTGACTTTGGACAAAACATTGGCTTTGAATGAGATGTTATATGTCCCTAATATAAGAGCAAATTTGGTCTCTGTGGCTTTGTTAGGAAAATTTAGGATCAAAGTATTATTTGAATGTGATAAGATTGTAATGACTAAGAACAATGTATTTATGGGGAAAGAATATTATAACCATGGATGTTTTGTACTCAATGTTGCTAATGTAATGAATTAAAATGCATCTTCTTCTGCTTAATTGCTTGACTGTACTGATTTATGGAATGCTAGATTAGGACATGTTAGTTTATCTTATTTTAAGAAAATGAGTTCTCTTAGTTTAATATTATATCATTAATGTTTGAAATATAGTAGGAGCATTTATTAAGCCAAATAACATCACTTTAAACTTATAATGACCAAAAGGTGTCTTGAAGGTGATTTTTTCTATATCCTCAGTATTCATCCTCACTTGATGGTACTTGATCTAAGGTCAAGTTTTGAGAAAAACTATGAAACTTATAGCTCATCCAATATATCATCGATTAGGGGACAAAGAAATTTTTTTTAATGGTCATATTATTGAGTTGTGCATAATCTATACAGAATCTCTAGGTGTTATCTTTCTTCTTAATTAACAAAACTGGAGAAGCAAAAGTGCTGCAATTATGTTGTATGACTATTTTATAACATTTCCTTTACCATTTTTCAATTTATCCCTGTTGCAGATAAAAAATCATATAAGGTCTGATGTTTACCGGTTTCGATTCAAGAATCAATGAAATTATGTGATCTAAAGGTCTAACTAGTGGTAACTATGTAGGTTCTGCAAAAATATCCTCAAATTCTTCTAAAAAAGCCTCAATTACTTCATCTTATTTAGTTATTGTTGGTTCATTATATGATTCTATTAAAAAAACTGACCTATAAACCTACAAATTATCTCTTTTAAACTTTTATGCACTTTGGTTACTCCGATAATCTGTAACTCAACAACATTAATCATTCTTTTTAATTATATCATTCTCTCTTTTTTTTTTTAATGACAACTTCATCTTGATAAAATTAAACATGATAGAAGAGTACACCCATAACCAATCAATACCATGAACAAAATCACACCTATGCAATTTCAATATCTTTAAATCAGCTTGAAATTCATGACCTTGTATGAACCAAGTAAGCTTTGGACAGTGGGAATTACATCTTATAACATTTCTATTTGCTATTGTTATTGTCAACACAATAGTCTTAAGTAGAATAACTTTAATTTCCTCAACCACAAAACATCTATAAAACTATGGGTGCTTCAATTTTCTATAAGAACAATCAAATTCTTTCCCTGATAGAAACCTTTTACCCTAATGGTGTTATGGGTATAATTATCATCTAGTGGAATAAATGATAACCCACATTAATTTTTTTTTCTATCAAATCCTATAATTTTATTGTTCTCTCCTTCTGCTAATTCCAATAATTCATCTTTTTTATCTTGTAACCCTTTTATCATATGAATTCCCCTAACATTACATTGATGTCCAAACACAAACTTATCTCCACATTTAAAAGATTGGCTCAACCGCCTTTTTTTGTTCATATAAAGACTAAGTGTGTTTTGGTCCTATTATGGAATCTATTTTAGAACGAATAAAAGATTTTATTGGCATATTACCTAATATTTTTCGCTAAAAAAAATGTTTGTTCTTGAAAGAATTTTAGCCCTTTTTGCTACTACCCAATTCGATATCTCTTGCTGTTTTGCCTATTCAAAAGCTTGCATCAGTGTAGCAGGTTTTAGAATGTTGAGTGTAGGTCTTACATCATCTATCAATCCATTGAGGAAACTTGAAATATAATATGCTTCAGGTAATGCCATATTCAAAGCATTTATGAGGGATTTTAGTTCTTTGAATTTCTCGATATATTCTTCCATATTTTTTTCTTGTACGAGTTAGTTGAATTCCTTTACCACATCCTCTTTGCTGCCAAATCTCATGCAAAGTCCTTTAGTAAATTCTTCCCAACCAGCCAGATCCTCTTCTCCAAACAAGAACCCTTTATACCACACCTCAATCTAGCTTTTCAAGTATAAATAAGCAACCTTTACCTATTGTTGAACTGAAATGGAATTCAACTTAAAGAATTTCCCACACTTCTTGAGCCAGTCCCTTAGATTCTCTCTATTAAATCTTGACAACTCTACTTTAGGTGAAGTTATGTCGTATCCTTTTCCTTGGATCGCCTTACCTCCTATGCCTTCTCTTCTTTGATTACTTATATACTGAGGAAGAACTCTATTAGTATTTATGTTAATTATTCCCTCTATGGCAACCTCCATTACTCTTGATGATACTTTTATTAAAGTTATGATATAATCTAGTTTTGAGTTGAATTGATAATTCTTTTGTGCCTGGCCTAGTCCTCTTCCATCGCATGTAATTTCTCAATTGATTGCTATATTTGCTCATCCACTTTTCTACTATACTCCTCCAAGTTCCTGATCTTGTTACTTCCCACCATTGTAGCTATGGATGGATGCTCTGATACAAAATTGTTAAGTTTACTCCTTAACAATAGTGAATTAAAAAGAAGATTGAGAATGAGAGGAGAAAACAATGTAAGGAAAAAGGATATAGCAGAATTAACTGTCAAATAATGATTCTTATTGCTGAATGCTCATGTTTCTTACACTATGGATTATATACAACTTGTAGCCTATAACTGCCTAACTAACTATAAGAGTTATTAATTAACACCTAACTAACTAACCCTGTACTTGGCTTATTCTTCCCTAACTAACTAATTGCTCTTCTATTGTCATTTTCATTACATGATGAATTCTTCTTTAGTTGTTTCTTCTTCCTTGAACCAATGCTTGCTTAATGACTTAATGTAACAAAATAATTTTAAAAAAAATTTAAATTTTGTCGAGCGAGTAAATAGTCATCAATTTAATTTTCTTAAAAAATTCTTGAAATAATATTGTTTGAAACTTTTTTTAAAAAAGATTAGATATTTTCACAAGCTAAGTTCTAAATTAAAAGCTCATTTGTTTTTGCGTTTTAAAAACTCTTTTAAAAAATCTTAAATTTTATATTTAGCTTTGCTTCAAATTATTATTGTTATTATTTTCTGTTTTTAGATTCGTTTTGATGTTCGAATATTAAAAATAATTTTTAAAAAATAAAAAATATTTTTTTAATATATTCTTTTTAAAAAAAAACTTTAAAAAACAATTACTATCTCAAACACCTCTACCAAGTTAATTCGGTGGTTCAGGACGTAGAACATGCCTTAGCAGAGATACGGATCTCATGCCATGATCATCACCACCCAGCAAGCTGTCATGAGATGACCCTTCTTCTTTATCTCTCTCTCTTTCTCTTTGGGGAGTGAACGTCTGTGTTCTTGCCAGAGACATGATTGCTAGTCCTGCTGCCTTCCCACAAACCTCTCAAGTTCACGTGCCTTGACTGCGTCTGACCGCTCAAACCTGTGCCTGCTTTTCTCTTCTTTGGCTGATGCTCGCTTTCAAATTTAAGAGAAATTTAACTCCATGAATGCCTCACGCCACACTTAGCAACAGATTATGAGATAACAAAATATATTATATTTTTATTTTTATCAAATGAGTTATTCATCTGCTAATAATAATATAATGGATTATATTGATAAATATCTATTAAGAATTTGTTGATGTATCCGAAATATGATGATATAAACATCAAAACTTGTAAATTTTTAAATTAAATTAATTTCAGTTTTTCTGAATTAAAATCTTGAATTAATTATTTATACATTTATTCTATGTATTGAATTACAATCTAATTTAAGAGTTTAAGCTATAAAAAATTGGATATAATATCAAGTAACTATCTCATTTAAAAAATTTAAATTATTAGTTAAGATTCTAAAAATAATTGTATGTTAACCATTTAATATTATGTCTTTATTTATTTTTATTTTTTTACTAATAGTCATATTTTTTTATATTATACATTATAGATAAAGAATAAAAAAAAACGCTCTTTTATTGTTGATAACTATGCATCCTTTTATAATGCACTATGAATGACATTATCCAATGAATAGTTTTGTTTTTTCTATTTTTTATTTTAGTCTCCAATTTTTCTTAAAATTTATTTTTTAATATGTTGTTTATGATATTTAATTTGTTAATATTTAATTTCATTCCTTTGCACATTATTGAGAATTCAAGGGGTTTTTTTATTATCAAATTTCAAATTAAATTAGAGGCCAAGTAACAAAATAAAATCTAAATTTGTAGCGTACAAAATAACTAAAAGAAAAGCAACTAAAATAAAAAATAATAGAGATTTTTTTATCAAATTCAAGTGAAAAAAATTTATTTTTTTCAGGAACTTTTTTGCTTTCTCTTTTTCGTCCCTTTAATTTTAGGATTTTACATTAGGTGCTAAATTTTATTTTATTATTATAAGAAAATCTAAAAGGTGTTGGAAAACCGCTATAGCAATCCATTGAAAAAAAAAAGGGACTTTTTCGGCCTTCTCAAAACAAACCAAATAGCTAGCTATTGGAGTTAATATAGTCTTTTCATAGAGATCCATTAGTGATTATCATATTGATGAGGGGTACATTGATCTTTTTCATTTCTGATACACAACAAAATAACTACATTATTTTTAAAATCGGTTTTTTTAAAAAAGAAATCGATGCCCAGTGGTGTTTTTTTATTTTTTATATAGTATAATGACTAAATTATCCTTAAAAAGGTTGAATCTCATTCATGGGTGATCAAGGTGTTTTGGTATTTTCATAATGTGTGTGTGTAATCAAGCTAATATGGGGGCAATTTAGTATTTGAAGAATATAATATTATTTTAAAAAAGAGTTTGACGCATGCACTATATATGTGAACATGTAGGCTGCTTTTATGCCCTTCGGGCAATAAGTGGGGGGGCTTTAGGTGGCCAAACAGTGGCTTCCATATCAATCTTTGAATTGTTTCGGTAGCCTTTCCATCCCTAGGCGAGGCATAAGGATTATTGACTTTTGGTTTGGTGTCGATGAGTTTTTTCTCTCTCTTTCTCTCTCTCTCTCTCTCCACCTCGAGTTTTGCGTCTAACCTTACCAAATTTCAAATTAGCGCTTCAATTTGTTTCCTTTAGATTTGGAAAAAAAACCTTGATTATTATTTGTTTTATCTGAAATGATTTATAAATTTGGATTTTTTTTCTCAATTTCATTACCTTTTAATTTTTTTCTGTTATATTCAATCGTTATTCTATTTATTGTTATTTTTTTTTACTTTGACCAATTTCTTAAATTGATATTTTTTATCTAGTTTCATCCTTCAACATTAAATTGATTGGGAATTAGGCTTCTTGATTGAGCCCAAGTCTAAAATTTCACGGATTGCCAGTTTAGGAGTTTAATTCAAGTTTAGAAGGTTCGTTAGGATTTGCTTGATTTTTTTCCCTTTTCTTAAGCTAATGTCTTTTCGGTTTAAGCTATGTTATTTCTATTAATTTTCTTCCTATAGGATTTTTTACTGATGTTAAAAATGACCTGAGTTTTTGGTTTAAGTTAAGTCGTTCGTGTTAATAACAATAAGTAAGAACACTAGCAATGTCGGATCCATAGTTGGCTCCAAGGTTAAAAAAGATTGCCCCATGATCTAAAATTATATTCAATTTCTTTAATGGTTTTTAGAATTTCCAATTTTAGCCTTTCAAAATTAAACCTATTTCAAAATTTGCTCCTCATCAATGGTTTGTAAAAACACAATCATGACTGACCTATAGCCATCACCACACACTATATACATAACTAGCACCCATGCTCTGTCATGGGTTGGATAAAAAGAATTTTAAGAAAAAAAAGATGTTAAGCTAACGCAAAAACATTTTTTTAAAAATAGCAATTTTGAATGATAAAAAAAACAATAAGGAAAAAAAAAAGCAATCCCGACCTCTATGAATCCATTAAGCCCATGACCAAGCAATTTGACCAAAAGTAACTAAATTGAAAAAACATTGAAGCTCACAAACTAAATGTTGAAGGATAAAATTGAAAAAATAAAACATGACATACAAAAAGACTAAAAAAAAAGAGATATTATAAACCAAAAATAGACCTGGGTCTGCTTGAGTCAACCCAAAGGTCAAGTTATGAGATCAGGATAACTCGACAGAAAGAAAAATAAAAAAATTATGAAACCCAATTTATATAAAGAAAAAAACAAATGTCAAAATATAGGATTAGGAAAGGGATGAAATAAAAAAAATCATTCAATCACACAAAAAAATACAAATATAAAATAGTGATCAAAAGAATGATAATCAAATTAAAAAAAAAAAACAAATGAAAATGTGGAGAATTTTGAGTTGAAGGGCTAAATTGAAATAAAAAATAAATTTTACAAAATAACTAAAAGACCAATACCACAAAAAAAGACCAAATTTTTAAAAAATAATAAAATAAATATTTTGATTAAATGATGTAATTGAAATCAATTGAAATTTTATAGAAGAGATAAGAGGAAAATGAAGAGAAAAAAAAAACCAAGACCAAATATGAAAAATCAAAAAACAAAAAATCTAGATTGAATGATAAAATTTTAAAAAAAAACTTACAAAAAAGCCAAGGATAAAAATAATAAATCAAAAGAATGAGAATTGATATAAAAATATTCTCAGCTAAGGGGACTACCTTGTAATTTTAATTTCCAGACACGAGATTGGAGGGAAGAGAGAGAAAAGAGGGCAAAAAATATGAAAATAGCTTAAGCGATAATTTGTTGAGACCAACCAAACATGTGCCGCCATTAGAGGATGAGGACATCACGAGCAATCTAATGACATGACAGAAGATACTTTTTCATAGCCATAGGATGTCATCTAAGCTTTACATAACCCTTCCACGCGCTTCCACTTTACTAGCACACACCTGATAGATTTTAAAATTTAATAATTTTTAATTTATTCAAAATACCAATTTACCACTTTACTAATTTGCTTACAACGCAAAAGCCAACGTGAAAAATCAAAAAATGCCCCCAAAGCAAGCCTAATACTTTGTCACTGTCATAGGATGTCATCTAAGCTTTACAGAACCCTTCCACGTGCTTCCACTTGCTTCCACTTTACTAGCACACACCTGATAGATTTTAAAATTTAATAATTTTTAATTTATTCAAAATACCAGTTTACCACTTTACTAATTTGCTTACAACGCAAAAGCCAATATGAAAAATCCAAAAATGCCCCCAAAGCAAGCCTAATTCTTTTTTATTCCAACAGTAAGTTAGTAATTAAACTATACAAAAAAAAAAAAAACTGAAATCTCAAAAAGCCCTCAGTAACCAATATTTGATTTTTACCTTTAAGGGCAGTGAATGTATTTCACTAATCTAAAAAATATGAGAGGACTTCTATACCCCTAATGAAAATGTTAATGACAAATGAATCACATGGAAAAGTCTATTTTACCTCTGAGTTTAGCCTTCTAGATTGATTTGGTGAAGGTTAAAACTGTTAAATTACTATTATAATCCATGGTGTTTTGTGTTTGTAGCTACAATATTTCTCTCACACCCTATGTAATTTTTTAAAATATTGAGGAGTCACATTTCATTGTCTAAAATCAATTATGAATCTAAGGGTGTTAGGGCAACCATAACTCCTCTAAGTTAAAATAAGATATGGAACCCTCTCTTGTTGTAAGAAAAACTTCAAACAAGTCCTAATGAAATAACCACCCTAATATAGAAATATTACATTCTAGCCTTCTAAAGCACTCTAGTTTGGATTAATTCTTTCCTAGAGTTGCACTTGGATAATATGCTATTTGTTTATTGATATAGTTCTTGCTTCTAGGTGGTGTGATTTTTGGTGCAATAGAGAATGTTTGCAATTATGGTTATCGCTATATATTTGTGTAAGGTGGAAAATTCATAACTTTCTTTAATATAATAGATGTATTTGCTTGTGATATTATTCTTTCCATGAATTCCTAACTGCAAGATGATTGTCATAAGAAATTGATAGACTAAAATTTATTAGGAATTATCATATTGGTTGTGGCCCTGTGGCTCCTTAGCCCCGTAACCCTATAGCTCCTTAACATCGATTTATTGGGTGTGGCTCTATGGCCAGACGCCAACATCATGGGCTTCTCACCTTATCAGACCCAACTTTTATATACTTGGATTTAATCATGTGCTAAGCCGAAGGTAACACGAGTCTAGTAGGTTGCCAAACCCAATACACTTAGATTCAGCCATGTGTTGAGCTCAAGGCAACGTGAATTTAGCAGGTTGCAAGACCCAATACACTTGGTTTCATCCAAGCAACGTGGGTCTACCACATTGCCAAACCCAATACAATTGGGTTCATCCATATGCTGAGTTCAATGCAACGTGGGTTTAAAAAGTTGCTAAACTCAACTACATTTTATATCTTACTCTCCTTACACTCCTAGATGTATAAAAATCTCTCAAGGGTCTACCATATTTATCTCTTATTAATGCATATATAAGAGATATTTATCCATCATTAAATGCTATCAGGGAAAAATAACATTATATCCCCTCCTTTTCATAAAATTATAAGACTCAAGGGCTATAAATACTTTATGAATCCTTCAAGCTTTAGGTTCACAATCTTTTCATTCTCAATATTTTTAGCATACATATTTTCAGAGTCTATCTAAATAAAAATATCACTATAATTTCTCTCTATAAATATATTTACTTAAGCATATGAGAGTATTCACATCTACCAAATGAGATTATTTGCAGGTATTAGCCACCTCAGCTTTCCAGGTACCAAGTTTTAACTACCAGCCACCTCGGCTAAGAGAATGAATCAGATTGCTAGAAATAAAAGATTAACCATTTATCCAACACATAATTTTGCTCCCAAGCTATTTTGATTTTTTGGGACATTATCATAAACCTCTTGCCAAGTTTTTCTATAATTATATAAAAAGCTAAAGGTGCTTAGTCTTTCACAATAGACTGTGAGGGGAAGTATTGTTTAGTTGAACATTTTTTTCCTATATGTTTTTACAATTTGATCCTTTCAAATTTTTTTGATTTGATAATGGTTTTGGTGATTTATTTTTCATGCTTGAATACAGGGATCTCAAGGCTTAGAGAAAATGTTATCATGCTTAGTTAATTCTTGATTTGGTAAAATAAAATTCAATTTCATTCATTTAAAATAATTTGAGTTTCAAGGATTGAATTTGAAGTTTAAAGAAATGATTAGTATTTGTTTCTTAGAATTGATGTAGATTTTAATATAAAAAGAAATTGGATAAAACATGTAGAAGCTAGTGGGATACTTTAGGAGACACAATAATAATGGAAATTGATATTGTTAATTTTTTGT
>Ga0325403_1001106_pt1 | contig 21767 bp, 19 predicted proteins | sample PopdelMetagenome_19_FD_205665 | JGI IMG/M metagenome (GOLD analysis project Ga0325403, IMG submission 205665) | Populus deltoides microbial communities from Bellville, Georgia, United States - Xylem-PdKOR-R4 | ecosystem: Host-associated > Plants > Phyllosphere > Stem > Wood/Secondary xylem... | reverse complement strand
AAGCCCGAGCTTTTGTATCCCATCAGAGACATTATAAAGAGAAAGGGTACAAGAGTAGAAGATCTGATTTGAAATGTAACCATTGCAACAATTTTGGATACTTAGTTGAACGATGTTGGGATCTTCATCCTGAACTAAAACCAAAGTTTTCAAGAGACAGCAAGGGAGGATATAAGCCTTTTCAACCATCAAAGTATAAAGCCAACTCCGTAAACTCTGTGACTAACCAGTCTGCAAATGGATTATCAACGTTTACTTCTAGTCCAGTCGACCTCATCAACAAATTTGCATCCTATCTTCATGCAAAACAGAGTGCAAAATAGAGTGGAGGTGATTTAGAGGAGAACAAAGATTCATCAGCACTGATTGGTCAGTTTGCAGGATTTCTAGCTGCAAATAAAAATGTCTCAGCTTCGGATATACTAGGTATTTTAAATGCCTTTTCTTCTGCTATTATTGTAAGTAATGTGCATGATTTTCGGATCATAGATTCAAGTGCCACTGATTACATAACCAACAAATGTAATCAATTGCTTGACTTTAACAATTTTTCTCCACCATCTCAAATATCCGTTGCCAATGGTAAATTACACCAGTTTTTGGGGAAGGAAAGACTAAATTACTTTCTCAAACAATTGCATCTCCAGCCTTATATATTCCCTCCTCCCATTTAAACTACTCTCTGTTGGAAGAATTACAACACCACTAAATTGTCGTGTTGTTTTCTCTCTTTACATTGTTGTATTTCAGGATCTAGTCACCAGGAAGACGATTGGTGAAGGATTCTTCTTTCAAGGTCTCTATTACGTTTCTAAAGATTTTTGCATACCCAAGAGTTTTCAAGTCACTGGTTGTTTAGCTTCAGAGCCATAGTTATGGCATCAGCGTTTGGCACATCCTTCAGAGCCTATTTTGGCAAAAATATTTTCGAATTTGAACAGCAAATCAATAAACTGTGATGTTTGCCCTTTGTCAAAATTTACTCGTTTACCATTTCCTTCTTCCACATCTTATTCAGTTAAACCATTTGATTTAGTTCATTCCGATGTTTGGGGACCTGTCATTGAGTCTTTTGATAGTTATAAATACTTCGTTACATTTATTGATGATTTTTCTCGTTTTACTTGGCTATATTTGTTATAAGCAAAAAGTGAAGTTGCCATTGTATTTCAAGATTTTCATCATTTGGTTCATACTCAATTCTCATCCAAAATCAAAATTTTACGATCAGATAATGGCTCTGAATAAATGTCCAATATCATGATACAATACTTGAGCATGCATGACATTATTCACCAAACAAGTTGTGTCTATACTCCACAATAAAACGGGATAGTAGAGAGAAAGAACCGAGACTTATTAGAGAAAATGAGATCACTGATGTTTCAAATGCATGTTCCCAAAATATTTTGGTCTTAAGGGTTACTCATAGCTGCCTACCTTGTAAACAGATTGCCTAGTAAAAATCTAACATTTAATTCTCCATCTGAGTTATTGACAGGGAAAAAGCCATCTCTATCACATCTTAAAGTTTTTGGTCGTTCTTGTTATGTGCACATTCCATCCTCTCAGTGTGACAAATTAGATCACAGAGCAGTCAAATGTATGTTCTTGGGCTAATCTCCAACACAAAAGGGATATAAGTGTTACAATCACACCACTCATAAGCTTGTTGTTACCAGGGATGTTCGGTTTGATGAACACACATCTTGTTATTCCTCTTCCAGTGAGATCATTAATTAGGGGGAGTCTTCATCAGCCTTATTTCCATTGCTAACTCTAGTAGTCGAGGCATATTGCCCAGAACAGTCTACTGTAATGCAGGAATGGACATCCATACTGATCCTATTCCGACCATAACAGAGGGGGCTGATCTACAGATTGAACATCAGAAGCACCTTCCTTCCTCCTCCAGGCATAATCCTATTCATAATCGTAAACCATCATCCAGGCTTCATGGTTATGTGACGTATACAGTGAAGCATCCTGTAACCAATGCTCTAGCCCATCATAGATTGTTTTTATCTTATGGAGCTTATCTCAGCAATATTGCCAAAGCAATAAAACCATGCAGTTTTTATGAAGCCTGTCATCAAACCATTTGGTAGAAGGCAATGCACGAGGAGCTTCAAGCTTTGGATGCTAATCACACGTGGAGTATTGTATCATTTCCAAAGAATAAAAGGGCTGTTGGAAGTTGTTGGGTATACAAGATCAAATTCAAGACAGATGGTTCCATTGAAAGACATAAAGCAAGATTAGTCACTCAAGGCTTCACTCAAACATATGGCATAGACTACAAGGAAACTTTTGCACTGGTTGCAAAAATAAACACCATTTGCACTCTGCTCTCAGTTGCTATAAATCATGGCTGGTTTTCATCTCAAATGGACGTCAAGAATGCCTTTTTACACGGCGACCTCCAAGAAGAAGTGTATATAAAGTTACCACCCGGTCATCCTTAGAGTAATGATCCAAAGCTGGTCTGCAAATTGTATAAATCTATCCATGGCTTGAAACAATCTCCCTGTGCTTGGTATGCTAAGTTGAGCACTGTTTTTACTAAACTTGGGTTCACCAGAAGCAATGCTGACCACTCACTATTTGTTCGTATCAAGCCTGATGAAAGGTTGGTGGTTTTAATTTATGTTGATGATTTTGTTGTTACCGGTAATAATCATGCAGGTATTACCACTCTTAAGAATATTCTTCATCAACGATTTGCTATTTAAGACCTTGGTGTTCTTAAATATTTTCTTGGCATAGAGATGACTACTTCTTACAAAGGATTGTTTTTGAATCAACGCAAATATATGCTGGACTTGTTGCGTGAAACTGATATGCTTGACTGCAAACATGCAAAGACACCTCTGAATAGCAAACTTCAACTGACTTTGGATGGGGACTCTTTTGATCAACCTCGGCTTTATCAAAAATTGGTGGGCAAGCTTATCTATCTTACCATCACACGGCCTGATCTGAGTCATTTGTTTAGTATTGTCAGTCAATTTATGCACTCACCTACTACAACCCATATGATGATCATTAAACGGATTCTTCGATATCTCAAAGGCACTATTGGATGTGGAATTCTTATGCAAAACCAAGGTCATACATAGATACTTGGTTACACTGACGCAGATTGGGCAAGAAATACTCTTGATCGTAAATCTACTACGGGGTATTGTATCTTTGTTGGAGGAAATCTAGTTTCATGGAAAAGTAAAAAACAATTAATCGTTGCACGTTCTAGCGCTGAAGCTGAATATTGCGCCATGGCTTCTACTGCATCTGAACTTATATGGCTGAAATCATTGTTAATTGATTTAGGTGTCTTTCACCCTCAACCTATGTTCCTTTGCTGCGATAATCAAGTCGCAATACATATTGCTTCCAATCCAGTATTTCATGAACGAACCAAACACATCGAAGTTGATTGTCATTATGTTAGGGAGCAAGTTTAGTCGTGGATGATTGTTACTCAATATACTAGGAGCCAGGATCAACTTGCAGACTTATTCACCAAAGCCTTGCCATCTGCTCGATTTCAATTGATGCTTTCCAAGCTGGGATCAATCAATCTTCTCGATCCAGCTTGAGGGGGAGTATTGGCAGATATATCTATATGATCTGATATGATCCTTCTTCCTTTTTATGTCATGACTCTTCTTCCATTTATAAGTTGATTCCAACATTATTCTTAGGAGAAATATCAGGGTTGCAGTTAGAATCATTCTTGTAATCAATGCACTTCATATATATATTGAGAGAAAAAAATTGTTTTATTTTTCAGCACTTACTTTACCAGCACAAATAATAATAAAAAATGTCTTATATTTTCCATGCATTGCTATAACTCTCTTGTTCGGATATTCAGAAGCAATATGCTCATTCCCCAAACATTTAAAACACTTAATGTCATGCGACTTCTTAGGATATTGAGGTTCATTCACCTTTTCTTTATCATCTATAGAGTCTGAACTTGTATTCCCCTTATTAAACCCCACTTTCTCATTTTGTTTAGGTTCATCCATGTTTATAAAGATGTGGAAATAGATTTTGAAGCATTCAATGCTATTATCCTAACTTGAAAACCCATTTTCTTCTATTCTTTCTACCCTTATCAAAAGCTTTATCACATCCTTAAGGAAGATACATTGCTTCAACTCAATAACATTAGCAATATCCTTCATCAACCTACCAATAAACTTGTTTAGAATATGTTATTGGTGTTTTTTCAATTCAAAGTGTGTTATTAATAGATCAAACTCCATCACATACTCCTCAATGCTCAAATAACCTTATCGTAATGTCTGAAGTTTTATGTATAACTCTTGTTTGTAGTAATCAGGTATAAACCTTTCTTTTTATCACTCTTTTCATAGCTGTCCAAATGGTGATATCCTCTTCGTCATCCATTCTCCTATGAATTTCCAAATTCTCCCACCATAATAAAGCATAATCGGTAAACTCCAATGTAACCACCTTACATTTGTTTTCATTAGTATACTCATACCAATCAAACACCTTCTCCAAGCACTCCTCAGGTGGGCTACTACCTTTAAATGATATAACCTTAAGTTTAGTTCCACTAGAGGGTGATTATTCTGCCTTTTCGGTCTACCTCTTTTGTTAGTCTCATCATCCCCATTCAGCTCTAATTCAGCCTCCACAACAACATTTCGTTGCACCCTATGAGCGTGCTTTTATTGGGGTTGCAAATTATTCCTTTGCATCATTTCCATGGGGGTATTTATTTGATCATGAATTCCTGTCATTTCTTTTGGAATCTCATCATGAGATCGTTGCTACCCAATAAGTTGCGCTTGTTCCAAACTGATTCCCTTCAGAACTTTATTTCTTTCTTCAGTCATAATATATCAATTCCCTACAATTCACACACAAATCTGAACAATAATGTCTTTCAACTCAGATTATATATTCAATAAAGAATATAAACAATCACCACAAGTAGCAAGGAAAAACTCGTTCTAATCCAAATCCAAGTAAAAAAAAAAACATTTGTTTCAGTCCACTATCCTTGATATTTCTAATCCCATGCCAGTCACAAACGAAGTCCCAAATCAGTTTTGAAACCTTTGCTTTGATACCAAGATGATGTGCCTTGGATTCCTACCCCGAACAAACTAGCAATCTGATATGAAGATGAAGGAAGATAGGTTTGATTATATGGTTTTTCTTATGGTGTTTAGGCTGGAAATTACTTGATTTGTAATGGAAATGAGGAATAAATTCCGAATGAAACTCTTTGATAAGTTGGAAATGCCACAAAGGAATTCCAAACATGATAAAGATACCACACTCTTTGTGATTAAGAGTGATAAATCTGATTTGTTCTTCAACCAATTCTAGAAATGGAAGAACAATGAAGAAAGCTCTCTAAATGAGAAGTTAAAAAGTTTTATATTATTTCCAGAAGCTTTTAATACTTGGTTTGAAATATCTTTATCTACTTGGAACAACCTTCCAAGTCTAGAAAATACCAAAATGATATAATTGAGACCCAAATAAATGACTTTGTTTAGAAAACTAGACAAATAAACATGTTTTTACTTATAGAACACACACAAACACAAAAAAATTAAAACAACCATTACTTCTCGCACAAAAATATAATGCATGCATGATTAGACAATATGGAAAGATGATATTTTGAACTTGAAAACCATATAGAAAAGACTTATTTTCCAATTCAATAAGGTGGTGAAAATTCAGACTCAAATTGGCCCACGGGCCGACAGCAAATCCAAACTCTTCAAAACTCACAAATCATAACCCAGGCTTTATTTGAAAACAAACAAACATATTTGAAAAATTTTCATTTAGTTTACAAGCCTCCAAACTCATCGAAGCTTTAATCACGCTAATTTGACTTGTTAAGATAATTTATAGTTGTTTTGTCCGGGCTCTCATCATTGGACCATCTGTATACCCATACATATTAGAATCATCCCCTTCCATGTTAGAATCATGATTCATATTACTCTCTCCAATACTTCCTCAAATAAAATAGAATTCCATCTCACCATTATATCTTGTACAACCTAAAAGAAATCATGTTACGTTATCACTTGCAAGAAGCAAAAAAACCAATGAACCTTAATTATATTTAATATTACCTAAGGTGTTCCAGTGGAATCTATAGGCCAAGTTTATCTACCTTCTGTGTTCCAGTTATACCACCTGTGTGGTAAATTGTAGCAGTATCCTCATGTTTTGGTGGGCAAAAGGGCTGAAGGCTATTGCAACCCTAATAGAAAGCCATTTGCAAAAGGAAACCACCATATTAATGATAAAGCAAGATGTAACAATCTTGTGCAATATCACAACATAAATCTTGAAAGCAGAACATGATAAATTATGATAAAAATAGCTCTTGATTATGAACTAAGAGAGTTCTAAAAAATGTACAGAAATATGAAAATGTCCACAAGGATATGTGGATTATTAGTTCATGTTACATGATATTGTATGTAAGAAAGTGAAAACTTAGAAAGAGAACTATCATTCAAGTAGTGAACTTCGAGGATCAGATAACCAATTTGAAGAGTAAGAGACATAAGGAAACAACATTAACTACACTTGGCGACGTAGGATAGCCAAAACAAGTCCAACAACAAAATAGTATATATGGCCTTTGAGTGGACAACAAGTGTATCAATAACTAAAAGAACAATAGTTCATTAACTAAATCATTAGATGACTTACAATCCAGACAAGTATATTACAACTAGGGGTGATCATTTTCGGTTCGGTTTTTTCTAAAAAGTAACCAAACCGAATTAAAAAAACAAAATCGGTTCAAACCGACCAGTTTCGGTTTGTTTTTTTGGACAAAACCCGGTTCAAACCAGTTTAGCTCAGTTTTTTCCGTTTGGCTTGGTTTGGCTCGGTTTTTTTGGTTTCGGTTCGGTTCAGTTTTTTTGTTTCAGGCTTATAAAACCAAAACCGAATCGAATCGGTTGGTTTTTTCAAAATTTTAATTGGTTTAATCGGTTTTTTTTCACGGTTCGGTTTTTTCGGTTATTTTTTTTTTCTGATTTTCTCTGTTTAATCAGTTTTTTGATTTATTTGCTCACCCCTAATTACAACTTCAAAATAACTAGTAAACTAATTAGACAAAGTTAACACTTAGCATTACTTAATGGAACAAAATTATAACTAATAATTTTGTGTAATTTATTTGGCGTTCTATCATAGATAATGACATGATATATTAATTAATAAAATTATAACTAATAAGATATTAATAATTATATCTTAAATATCATAAAATTTATCGTTTTCTCTACTTACCCTACAGTGCATGATATTTTGAATGGAATGATAAATCTGCACATTCCTTTGCACTTTAACTAACTTCACTGTTCAATCCTAAATAAATAACCATACCAAAACTCAAGACATAATCAAACAAAAACTTAGAAGAAATTTTCTAAAAAAACTCATAATTAATACCAAAGTCAAACGGAGGCAGCTCTAGCTTAAGAACAATCACTCAAACAAGGCCGGGGAGCGGTTAATGCGAAGTAAGCTGAAAATTAGAGGTTCGAAAAAGTAAGATTTTTTTATTAAAAAAGACAATATATTTGTATTTGTTAATAAAATTCTTTTAATATATGTGATGTTAGTTAAAATTTAAGGATATTTTTATCAAATCAAAAGAATTCGTGCTTTTATATTATTATTATTATTATTATGGATGAATAGTAGTTATCTTTAACTTAATAAAATTAAAACCCTAAAAACTAATCATGGTTTTCATTCCTAGAGCTAGCCTAAAGTTTATTGAAAAAACAAAATGCTAATAATTTGACACAAACATGTATATAAAAAACTAAAGTTTTCAAGTTCTAAGCATCCAGTCATAAACTACAGAGAAATAAGAAAAGATCTTGATATTTTCTAAATAATCTGATTCAAAAAATAACAAATCAATTGTCTATATAGAGGTAAGAAACCACCGTAACCAAAAGAAATAATTAAAAATAGTTAAAAAGCATCTTTTGGGTTTAAATAATCTTCACCATCAATGTATTCTTTAATTTACGAGTGGCGCATGCAAACAAGGACTCGAAGAAAATGGTGGTTTGAAATGGAGGGAAGCCGAACCTAAACTAATATCTATTAGGTATGCAAATGGCTATATATATTACGTTGACCTCCCTATAGGCTATAGCCCACCCCCCACGAACCGGGGCAACACGCAAGCTAGTGGTCAGCCACTTGGCCAAAAAAGTGACAGCCAATACCCGATTCTATCCATGTCTTTGAATCCTTGATGACTTGAGATTTCTTTCTCTTAATTAATTAGGCACAATGCCAACAAGCTGTAATGGACTCTCAAGTTAATTACTAATACTTCATAAATTGCAAGGGATTTACTGAAAAAATAAAAGATTGCAGATTCAATCGAAGGCTTTGTTCAGTCGCGATCTCGGATTGCCGTGCTATAATTAAGGCCCCCAAATACTATAGGATAGGATGTGCTTGTATCATTACAACACAAGAATATACATATTGCCTCAACGAAGTTTAAGTGGTAAGTTTAACGGTGTGTTTGTGATTGTGGTAAAAATTTAGTGTTTTTTTTTTAGGTATAGCTAAAAGTATTCTTTCAAATAACTTCTTATATATATATATTCCTACCCAGTAGGTTCAGAAACAGGATGTATGTCCTTTCTGGTTATATTTATAACAGATAATGTTTTTGGGGTCAAATTTTGTTTTGGATTTCGACTGGAAAGGTTTGTGGGGTTTGTTAAATTTGTAGGATTTTTTGTAATAAGGTTGATCTGGTTTAGAATAGAATTGTTGTCGGTTTTTATGTACTGATCGTCTATAAGGAGATCTCTGGCTCGAATATTTTTTGGGTTGTGAACAGTTTCCACTGCAGGAGGGTTTTTTGGTGGAAAGGTCGAACTGGTGGCAGAAGCTACCAAGTTCTTGTCTGGTACGTTTCATTTTCCACTTTAGGTGCTTCTGGTATCAGAGCTTACTGGGATCTGGGTAGGAATAGTAACATAAAAGTCAGTATTCTTAGAAAGAACAAGAGACCATTAGAGTATAGGTATGCAACTGAATGGTGTAAGTCCTATCTGAGTTTTAGGGCAATAAATCCATATAACCTGCAGCCTGTTTCCTAATTTATCTTTCTTTTCTATGGATTCCGTCTTTCACATGACTACTTCTATTTCGGCTTCCTCTACATCTGAATCTTCTGAAAGCAGAAGAATAGTACAAAGTGAAGAAATAACCATTGAAGACTTTACAAAAAACATTGATGACTGGAAAATTCTAAAAATTTCTCAAACATAGATTTACCAAAAATCTAAATATGATATTTTCAAAACAGATTTTACTATCAAAACTGAAGAATGAGATATTCAGCTAACCAAACCTTTTGAAACCATTCAACTCCTCTCTCAAAAATCCCTACAAAAACATCTCGCCTGGAACTATAAATATATTCATGTTGGCCTTGTCCAAGTCGGAATAAAACCCCTTACAAAAGAAGGCTTAAACACCTCCATTTTAGCTGTCCTCCATGATGCTAGATTTCAAAACTTCCAAGACTCCCTACTCAGTTCTATTGAGTCTAGCCTTTGTAGTGGTCAGGTATCATTCGACTCTTATCCAAACATAATCATATCCCCCAAAGACAAAAATATCTTGCAAAGTATGCTACTACAAATAAAGACCCACAATTATGACATGCTCGAAGGATCTATCCCTGTTGCTCTCATATTCAAAATCCATTACAAAGCCATGTTCTCAGCCTTTGCCAGTAAACATAAATTCCAATCTCAAAAAGGCGAAACACTCGTACTACAAACAGATTTATCCCGCTCAAACACTGTTGTCCCAAAAGCAATCCAATGGAAAGACATATCCCTACCAGAAGATTGGATCTTTGAAGGTGCAGCACCACCAGAAATACCACCACCACCTCAACCCAATGTCCAAATTAAAAATATTACCCAATACACAGATGGAAAAGTCAAATTGTCTTTCCACCGACACTCTAGAAGTTCTAGATTCTCAGAAGCCTCTTCCTCTTCCAGTACAATAGATCTGGGAAGAATTTCCAAAATCCCTTCTGTTATCAATATCCTTTATCATGAAAACCTTCCAAGAAAATCTACATCCGATATCCCTTCTCCTAGTTTCCAAAATGCAGAATATACTACAAATATACCAAAACGTGTCTATACAAACCTTGATCAACCATCTTCTCCAACTTCACCAACCTTTTCTGCTATAACTTAAAATATCCAAAACGAGCTGAATGTTTTTACTTCAGAGAAACATTTTGTTCTTGATAAAACTCTTTTCAAAGAGGATTTTTATTCGACCTATAACTCTACAAAACGAATTTGGTTTTTTCAAAACTTTCTCGAACAAAAAAGTGAAATACAACAACAATTTTATAATTTCATTGAGTTACACAAAACAAAGATTCTATTTTTTGATTGCTTTGAATTATATTATGCATCTAAGCATCACATTCCATATCCCTTTGCATCTATTAAGCATGCATGCCCGGTCACATCAAGGTCAAAAACCCCTGTATGGAACCTCACCAGTGGACCTATAGTTGAATCTGAACATCCACCTTTAAGAAATATCCATATAAGCCACAATAACCAGACTGTCGAGGTAGCTCCTTACAAATTATCTATTGATGACGCCCTTTCCAATACAAAACACATCATTAACCAAAATAACTTTACAAACACCAACCTTAATACCTTGGGAAAACAGCTTACACGACTAGAGAAACAAATACAAAGAACTACTATAAGTTCAGTTGGCATTAAAACCTCAACTGACTTAAAACTAAAAAACCTAGTCTTCAAACCTTACCAAATTACAAAAACCAGCCAAACACAAATCTAAGAAAACCAAACAAATTTTCTTAGAGCTATTAAAACACATCTATAACACCTTGACGGTTCGTCTTTAACTGTCCTAGACACACCACAAATAACCAACCCTTCTACCTCCATAAATCAAGTCAACACTCTACAAAATGGCCTCGGAGAGTCTTCTGATGAAGGTACTTCTCCAAACCAACCTCTTACCCTAAACAGACTTACCTGGCAACCTCCCAAAACAACCATTGCCCCAAACATTTCCATAACTACCGAACCAACTATCCTTACTCTACACAAATATAATGCCTCTTCCCTATATGAATGGAATATAGATGGAATGTCCGAATATAATATCCTTAACACCCTCTAACAAATGACTATGGCAGCCAATGCCTACAAAACCAAGACAGGAACCCCAGATAAAGCTATTGTTGAGCTCCTCATTGCTAGTTTCTTTGGCCAGTTAAAGCGATGGTGGGATTACCATCTCACTGAAACCGATCACCTACATATCCTAAACTCCTTCCAAACATATGAGGACCAAACACCCATCCTTGACCCATAAGGAAACACTATCAAAGACTCTGTGTCAACCCTTATTCTTACAATTTCCTTACATTTTGTTGGAGACCCTTCCCATTTGAAAGACAAAAATGATGAACTCCTTTCCAACCTTAGATGTAAAAAAGCTAACTGACTTTCAATGGTACAAAAACACCTTCCGTACCCGTGTCATGCTTAGGGTAGATTCAAACCAACCCTTTTGGAAAGAAAAATTCCTTGCAGGACTACCTATTCTCTTAGGAGAAAAGGTTAGAAACAAAATCAAAGATACCTTTACAACAAAAACCATACCATATGACCAGCTCACATATGGTGAACTTGTAAGCTTTACTCAAAAAGAAGGTCTGAAGATCTGTCAGGATCTTAAACTCCAGAAGCACCTAAAGTGGGAAATGAAACGTACCAGACAAGAACTTGGTAGCTTCTGCCACTAGTTCGACCTTTCCACCAAAAAACCCTCCTGCAGTGGAAACTGTTCACAACCTAAAAAATATTCGAGCCAGAGATCTCCTTATAGACGATTAGTATATAAAAACCGACAACAATTCTATTTTAAACCATATCAACCTTACTACAAAAAACCCTACAAATTTAAGAAGCCCCACAAACCTTTCCAGTCGAAACCCAAAATAAAATTTGACCCAAAAAACATTACCTGTTATAAATGTAACTAGAAAGGACATACATCCAAAATTTATTCACATGGGTATGTTCATGGTTCTATGATTATAATCTACAAAATGGACATCCAGTACTTGTTCGTAAATTCAAAATCAAGTGGTGGGATTCCTTTACAGCCGAGTCCAAAAGTATGAATACTCTGTTTGTTTTTCTCTGCTTGCTTTTTCTCTGGTATTTTTATGTTACTTCTGTTGCAAAGGAATCCCACCACTTGATTTTGAATTTGCGAACAAGTACTGGATGTCCATTTTCTAGATTATAATCATAGAACCATGAACATACCCATGGAACAAAAAATTTTATACAGAAGATAAGAAGGGAAGAAAACTTTCTTTCAGAAGGCGCTGGTTGGAAATTATTTTTGAAATGTAGATAACCATTTTCAACTAAAGGATGTTCTTTAAGGTAGTCAACATGACAACCATAAAAGTCCCACCATTAGAGGAACCAAAGGGGGAGATTTGTAGTATTCATGGTACTGTGGAAGTAGAAAAGCCAAGAATGGTTATGATTTTGATTTTGGATGAGGAAGGCATTAAACCATGCCTGTTGGTAATCCCAATATGTGTAGGTAGTATTGAAGTCTTGGGGGCTTGTTCGGTAGTGCATAGGGAAGGAGAGAGGTTGATGCAAGGGTTGCCCCCAATCTTTAGGGTGGATGACTTTGTGAATAATGCATGTAGAGTATGCTGGTTCAGTGTGATCAGAATGTAGTTTGAAGTGTTTGAATTTGACAGAATCGGTAATTTCAAGGATGGTTACATAATAGGACTGTGGTTGAGCTAGATTCTAAGGTTTGTAGTACCATTTTGGAGGGAAAATTTTTGAAGCAGCAATGGAAGGGTTTTCATGGTAAAATCCTTCTTCCATAGTTAAAATATTTTGGAAAGCAGTTTTGAAAATATATTTGGATTTGGTTTTTAGAAAAGTAGTTTGTTGTAAGGAAATGAGGCGTTTTGAAGATGAAATGCCTCCTTGGGGTTTTGAAAGTGAGTTGGAAATATTACCTGTTTGAGATACGGAGTCACCGGAGGCTTGTTGGGACACTTTTTGAAATGCCAGGAGTAATTCTAGCGATTTGGATATAGTGTCAACCTAATGTTGAACTGTGTCTGTTTGTCTGTTTGTCTGTTTGTACCTGTGGTGGTTTGTAGCTTTTTCATCTTCAATAATTGCCTCATACCAAGATTTGATAGGTTTGGCAGCTAGGATGGTTGAAGACATGAGTTTGAAGGCTTGGGGCTTTCTGGTTTTGTAGGCTGTGTTTGAGGGGCTTTTTCCTTGTCTTTGGCTTTTGCTTTAGGAGGCATCAGGACCTGTTTTGAAGGAATTCGCGGGTTAGGAAATCAGGGATGGAATTGGATTCTCCTTTAATGTAAACAATATCGAAATCAAAAATACTTAAAATGGCTTGCCATCGGGCAAAAATCTGTTTGGAAGCAAGATTTTGGACATCTTTTTAGAGAACTTCTTTTACAGATTTACAGTCCACACGTAAGAGAAATTTTTGATTTAATAAATCATTTTGAAATTTTATAATACAAAGAATAATTGAAAGGATCTCCTTTTTTATAGTAGAGTAATTTTTCTGACAGTCATTCTAGTGGGCAGATGTATACTGGAGTATTTGTTCTTTGTTATCTTGTAGCTGTTTAAGAATCCTACCATATCCTAGGTCAGAGGCGTCAGTCTCTACAATTTTAGAAGCTAAAGGGTTAGCTAACTAGAGGAGAGGAATAGTTTGGACCTGTTTCTTAATCTGTTTGACCAGGTTGGTATGGAGGTCAGAACAAGAAATGGGGTTGGTTTTTAATCTGTCATGTAAGGGTTTGGATAGACGGCTAATATTGGGATAGTAGTCCAAAACATAATTAAGGCTGCCTAAAAATCTTTGCAATTGGGTTTTATCAGTGATTTTGTCAGTTATTTGTAAAGTTTAAAGATCTCTCTATTGGTGTTATGGTACCTTGACAGATGTAATGACCTAGGAAACGGACACATGTTTGAAAAAGAGAAATTTTTGTTTTAGAAACAACTAAACCATTTTGTTTGGCAGTATGGAAGAAGGTATGTAGATGCTTGAAATGTTGTTCTATGGAATGTGAAAAAATAAACACGTCATCGATGTAAACAATGCAGAATTTTGAATGTGCATTGAATATGTCATTCATGATGCGTTGAAATTCAGAGGGTGCATTTTTTAAGCCAAAGGGCATTACATTCCATTCATATTGGCCAAAAGGAACTGTAAAAGCAGTTTTGTATCTATCTTTGGGACCAATCTGGATTTGCCAGAATCCAGATTTCATGTCAAACTTTGAAAATATGAATGCAGAGTGTAATTTTTGTAATAAATCTTTTTTGTTGGGGATTGGATACCTAATCCATTTTAAAGCAGAATTTAGAGGTTTGTAGTTGATCACTAATCTTGGTGTGCCCCTTTCGATTTCAGAATTTTTATTGACATAAAAGGCCGCATATAACTAGGGTGATCGAGACTTTTGGATAAGACTTTTGGACTCGAGATCGTGGTTTTCAAGTTTGCAATGCTGTTCTAAATCAACATTCATTTGTATAGGTCGTGCTTTTGTAGGTATGAGTTTTTCTGAAAATGTATTAAGGAAGATCAACAATGTGTTGTTTTCGCTTCCAGAAAGCATTAGGTAAGTCTGAACATATCTGTTGTTCAATCTTATTTTGAAAATCAAGGATTTTCTTTTGTAAATTAGGACTTTGTAATTGTTTGTTGATACGACAGAAAGAAACATGGTTTTGTAGATCATGTAGATGGAATTGTTTCCCATGAATAAGTGCATTGATATGATAGGTATGTATGGAACATGCTTTAATCAAATTTAAATTTCTGGTCTTTGATTTCTCTAAGAATGGAAAAATAAGTTTGGTGTTGTTGATTTTAGAAGTAATACAATTATGATGTGCTTGATATGGAGTAATCATGTCAATGAATGGAGTGCCAAGAATGATGGTATGATTGATGTCTTTTGTAACAACAAAAAATATTTTAAGAGAAATGCCTTTGTTAAAAATGGAGGCTTGGGTTTTTCCTGCAATATGTAATTTGGAATTATTAGCAGCAGAGAGTTTTTCAGATGTATTTTGTAAAATTTTTTTTGGAACCACGCCTTCTTTGATACAGTTTAAATCTGCACCTGTGTCAAATAAGACAATAGTGTTAAGCTTGAAATCTTCTGAGAAAACAAGATGAATTCTAATTAAATATTTCTTGGAAGATATTTGCGTTAGTACGTTTAAGAAATCATTTGGAATATGCTCAATACTTGTAAGTGTATGTGGTAATGCATGAGATTCAATGGTTTGATCTTCTGTATTAGACTCAGTATCAGACTGGCTTTCAATTTTGGACAGAAGGTGTTGTAATATGGCAGAGTCTTTCTGCTGGGCCTGTTTGAGGGTTTGCAATTCAGATTTGAGGGTTTTGATTTCAGAATGTAATTCTGGAATGGTGACTGTGGTCTTGAATTTCTTTTTGCCAAGGATCTTTGTAAGGTCATAGGTATTGATGCTGATAGAAGATAATATAGAGCGGTTAGGCGGGGGTTGCTCTGGTTGGCTAAAGTCTTTCAATAGTTTATCCAAATAGGTTTTTCAAAGTTGAGGATCATTAAGTCGTTTGATAGCCTCAAGAATGAATTCCTGATCTTGGGTCAAGACATTGATTTGTTTAGAATTTGTAGAGGCATCTGACGTAGCACTGGTGGTTGCTATTTCATCGATTTGAAATTCTTCTTCAGAAGTGTCTGAAGGAGAGTGGTCAGTGTCTGTAGCCTCAATGTAGAGATTTTGTATTTGGTTGATGGTATCTTCGTCTATTTGAAGTTCATATAGTTTGGTATTGCAGAAACGTGATGTATGTCCTTTCTAGTTACATTTATAACAAGTAATGTTTTTGGGGTCAAATTTTGTTTTGGGTTTCGAATGGAAAGGTTTGTGAGGCTTGTTAAATTTGTAGGGTTTTTTTTGTAGTAAGGTTGATCTGGTTTAGAATAGAATTGTTGTCGGTTTTTATGTACTGATCGTCTATAAGGAGATCTCTGGCTCGAATATTTTTTGGGTTGTGAACAGTTTCCACTGCAGGAGGGTTTTTTGGTGGAAAGGTCGAACTGGTGGCAGAAGCTACCAAGTTCTTGCCTGGTACGTTTCATTTCCCACTTTAGGTGCTTCTGGAGTTTAAGATCCTGACAGATCTTCAGACCTTCCTTTTGAGTAAAGCTTACAAGTTCATCATATGTGAGTTGGTCATATGATATGGTTTTTTTTGTAAAGGTATCTTTGATTGTGTTTTTAACTTTTTCTCCTAAGAGAATAGGTAGTCCTGCAAGGAATTTTTCTTTCCAAAAGGGTTGGTTTGAATCTTCCCTAAGCATGACACGAGTAAGGAAGGTGTTTTTGTACAATTGAAAGTCACTTAGCTTTTTACATCTAAGGTTGGAAAGGAGTTCAGCATTTTTGTCTTTCAAATGGGAAAGGGTCTCCAACAAAATATAAGGAAATTGTAAGAATAAGGGTTGACACAGAGTCTTTGATAGTGTTTCCTGATGGGTCAATGATGGGTGTTTGGTCTTCATATGTTTGGAAGGAGTTTAGGATATGTAGGTGATCGGTTTCAGTGAGATGATAATCCTACCATCCTTTTAACTGGCCAGAAAAACCAGTAATAAGGAGCTCAACAATAGCTTTATCTGGGGTTCCTGTATGGGTTTTGTAGGCATTGGCTGCCATTGTCATTTGTTGGAGGGTGTTGAGGATATTATATTCGGACATTCCATCTATATTCCATTCATAGAGGGAAGAGGCATTATATTTGTGTTGAGTAAGGATAGTTGGTTCAGTAGTTATGGAAATGTCTGGGGCAGTGGTTGTTTTGGAAGGTTGCTAGGTAAGTCTGTTTAGGGTAAGAGGTTGGTTTGGAGAAGTACCTTATCAGAAGACTCTCCAGGGCCATTTTGTAGAGTGTTGACTTGATTTGTGGAGGTAGAAAGGTTGGTTATTTGTGGTGTGTTTGGGACGGTTAAAGACGAACTATCAAGGTGTTGTAGATGTGTTTTAATAGCTCTAAGAAAATCTGTTTGGTTTTCTTAAATTTGTGTTTGGCTGGTTTTTGTAATTTGGTTAGGTTTTGAGATTGGGTTTTTTAGTTTTAAGTCAGTTGAGGTTTTAATGCCAACGAACTTGTAGTAGTTCTTTGTATTTGTTTCTCTAGTCGTGTAAGCTGCTTTCCTAAGGTATTAAGGTTGGTGTTTGTAAAGTTGTTTTGGTTAATGATGTGTTTTGTATTGGAAAGGGCGTCATCAGTAGATAATTTGTAAGGAGCTGCCTCGACAGTTTGGTTATTGTGGCTTATGTGGATCTTTCTCAAAGGTGGATGTTCATATTCAACTGTAGGTCCACTGGTAAGGTTCTATACAGGGAATTTTGACCTTGATGTGACCGGGCTTGCATGCTTAATGGATGCAAAGGGATATGGAATGTCTCAGATGCAAAATATAATTCAAACCAATCAAAAAATAGAATCTGTATTTTGTGTAACTCAATTAAATTATAAAATTGTTGTTGTATTTCACTTCTGTGTTTGAGAAAGTTTTGAAAAAACCAAATTCGTTTTGTAGAGTTATAGGTCGAATAAAAATCCTATTTGAAAAGAGTTTTATTAAGAACAAAATGTTTCTCTGAAGTCAGAACATTCAGCTCGTTTTGGATATTTTCAGTTATAGCAGAAAAGGTTGGTGAAGTTGGAGGACATGGTTGATCAAGGTTTGTATAGACAGGTTTGGGTATATTTGTAGTATAGTCTGCATTTTGGAAACTAGGAGAAGGGATATTGGATGTAGATTTTCTTGGAAGGTTTTCGTGATAAGGGATATTGATAACAGAAGGGATTTTGGAAATTCTTCCCAGACCTATTGTACTGGAAGAGGAAGAGGCTTCTGAGAATCTGGAACTTCTAGAGTGTTGGTGGAAAGACAGTTTGACTTTTCCATCTGTGTATTGGGTAATATTTTTAATTTGGACATTGGGTTGAGGTGGTGGTGGTATTTCTGGTGATGCTGCACCTTCAAGGATCCAATCTTCTGGTAGGGATATGTCTTTCCATTGGATTGCTTTTGGGACAACAATGTTTGAGCGAGATAAATCTGTTTGTAGTAGGAGTGTTTCGCCTTTTTGAGATTGGAATTTGTGTTTTCTGGCAAAGGCTGAGAATATGGCCTTGTAATGGATTTTGAATATGAGAGCAACAAGGATAGATCCTTTGAGCATGTCATAATTGTGGGTCTTTATTTGTAGTAGCATACTTTGCAAGATATTTTTGTCTTTGAGGGATATGGTTATGTTTGGATAAAAGTCGAATGATACCGGACCACTACAAAGCTAGACTCAATAGAACTGAGTAGGGAGTCTTGGAAGTTTTGAAATCTAGCATCACGGAGGACAGCTAAAATGGAGATGTTTAAGCCTTCTTTTGTAAAAGGTTTTATTCCGACTTGGACAAGGCCAACATGAATATATTTATAGTTCCGGACGAGATGTTTTTGTAGGGATTTTTTAGAGAGGAGTTGAATGGTTTCAAAAGGTTTGGTAAGCTAAATATCTCGTTCTTCAGTTTTGATAGTAAAATCTGTTTTGAAAATAAAATATTTAGATTTTGAAAATATCGTTTCTGAGCCTACTGTTTATATATATATATATATATATATATATATAAACAGTCTTGGCTCCATCCCTATATTCCTACAAATAGCCTATGCCCAATTTCATATGGTTTGTTGGCCTGTTGAAAACATGCTCTTAGAGGATGTCAACGAGCTTACCAAAAAATAATACTCTCCCATTAGCTACTTACACACACAAGCATAACTAACTTGTCAAATATCTTCAAATAAGCTTTTAAACTAATAAATTCATTTGTGTTTTTTTCATTATATAATTAACACTTAATCCAATATAAATATTTTTTGTATTTTTTGTTGGCATGATGCTCATCCCTAAATGAAATTGTTTTTAAATGTTAGAGAAAAAAAAAATCATTCCCTGATATTGTTTAAACAATTTTAAAAATTTTTAGGCCCAACATATTGTGAATGTTCTTACTTACTGATGACTTGTAATTGAACTTGGCACAATGATAACCTGTATCAAGACACCAAGACTATAGAAACCGAACCCCCACCCAATGCCTTTGAAGTACTACCAGAAAACTGGTGAAAACCAACAAAATTATCGACATAATTTTTTCATCGGTAATTCTTATCGATGGAAATAATTCCGTCTCCAACTCTGTCGGTATATATCGACGAAATACGTCCGTCGGTATATACCGATCGTATTGCTGACAGCCTATACAGTTTGTTTGAAAAGTTGCAACGGTGTGGTGATGTGGATTTTTTTCAGACGATTTTACCGATGGAATGACCGACGGATACAAACCGAGATAGCCGTACAGTGACGTGACACTTTCACCTTCGGAATCAACGAAGGAATGTATCCGTTGGTGATTCCATCGGTAAAAGCCATTATATACCCTCTCTGCCGACACTTTTTTCCTTTGTTTCTCCTTCTTCTTCCCCTTCTTCTTTCCCATCCCACCTCTCCCCTCCCAAACTGCAGCCAACCACCCATCCTAACTCTCCACTTTTCTCAACACAAGCACTCAAGTTTCTTATACTTTTGTACGTGGTCATAATATCCATTCTTGTGGATTTTATCATTTTTTGTAAGTAAATCTATCCTTTTTAGTTTTAACATTTAAATGTGAATTTTATTGTTTTTTTAGTATATGTATTTTGTTAACGTATGTACTTGTTTGATTGTTATTTGTCAAAGAAACTTGTAGTATGAATGTATAATTTTGTAGTTGTTATAGTTTGTTTTAGATTTTGTCAAATTATATTTGTTTGTAAATTTTTGAAATTTTGTTTGAATTACACCGAATTAAATGTGTTGTGAAGAAATAAATAATAGCTTGTTTAACTGGTCTGTTTTAACTGTTATCAATTTTATTGCGAAGTTGTGATTTCTGTAAATTTATATATGTATAAATTTGTATGTATGAACGTTGATAGTTGATAATGAATATTTAACATAAGTGTTTTTTTAGTTTGTTGGATAGTGTCGGGGAAAACCAATATTTTTGTTATGTTTTATAGAGGTTCAATAGAAGTCATGGATGATCGTTCATGGATGTATCGGGACTCACCCCAAGGATTGCGGAGGATGGATTAATGTAACGGTGTTCAGGGTTTTATTAATTTTGTAACATCTATTCCGAGGAATTTTACTGATGGCGGTATTAGGTGTCCATGCAGGAAGTGTAAAAATTTAAAGTTTCTGCATCAAGATGTTGTAACGATGCATCTTCTAACCAAAGGGTTCATAGAGGATTACCTATGTTGGTATGCACACGGAGTACTATTTGTTCCTGATGAGAGCATGAAAGAACAGGTGGTTGGGTCAACTTTTAGTGCTAGCAACATGCATGAAGTTAGAATTGAGAACAATAATCCTTACAGGAATATGGTTATAGATGCAATGAGAATCAGTGAAGGTAATGTCAGGGAATGTCCAATCGTAGAAGAAGAACCTAATGCAGATGCAACAAGGTTTAAAAAACAAAACCCAAGGGTCATGTCAAGGTTGTTCAGGATGAGAACGAAGACACAAGTGTGATAGATGAAGTCTTTCAAGCTAGTGAGTTTGTTGAACCATACCGAGTTGCTCCTTCGATTGACTTAGAAGAAAATTCAAATTTTCTTGTTTTCAACGATAGTCTTGTTGATGTTGACGCAGATGAGTTGAATGCTGTTTTGAGCTCTACTAGTGGAAAAGAGAATGTTATTGAAGAAGATGATAACCACATTGAAGAGTGCGATGAAGTTGATGATAACAATTCAATTGAGGACGAAGATGAAAATTCTGACTAACTAAACATGTTGTAAAGCCTTATTTTTATAATGTAATATTTTGGAACATGAAATATTTATTCTTTAATTGTCAGCTCTTGTTATTGTGTTGTGTGTGTTGTAAGTTTGCAATTCAAGATTTTGTGAAGCAGATACACAAAAAATAAAAAATATTGACGGCTACATCGACGGACTATAACTCGTCGGTATTTAACAGAGAGTTGAAAACAATTTACAGGATTGTGTCACAATCACCGACAGCCATACCGATGGACTTTAACCCGTTAGTATTTCACAGAGAGTTGAAAAACATTTACGGGATTGTGCTACAATCACCGACAGCTTCACCGATGTTTATCACCGACGGATTCACCGATGGTTAACGCACATCCCGAAGTGCACATATGTCAGAGGCACAATTACCGATGGATCGAAAAGTCTGGCGAGATTTTCAAAATTTTTTGGTGCAAATATCAATTAATTACCGACAAAATTTAATGCCACCGACAACAATAAATGTCCGTCGGTAATACTGTCGGAAAAATTGATATATAAAACCCCCTCCCCCCATTTGTTTCATTTTTTCTCTTGGCTCTTTATCTCCATTTCTCTTCTCCTCTCCATTTCTATTTAGTTTTTGGAAGAGATTTTATTGTTTTGGTGGTAGTTTTAAACATATTAAAAGGTA
>Ga0325403_1001104_pt1 | contig 21781 bp, 20 predicted proteins | sample PopdelMetagenome_19_FD_205665 | JGI IMG/M metagenome (GOLD analysis project Ga0325403, IMG submission 205665) | Populus deltoides microbial communities from Bellville, Georgia, United States - Xylem-PdKOR-R4 | ecosystem: Host-associated > Plants > Phyllosphere > Stem > Wood/Secondary xylem... | reverse complement strand
CTTAAGGCAGCAAACCCTAGTTCATCAGAAGGCACTCATTACTCAGTATGTTATTGCCCTAAGCTGTTTAACCAGAGTAGCAACTCACCTTATTATTATTATTATAATATTCTTTTTCGGTAGTTTGCATGGGGGGTACTCCACCACAGAAAGATACTAGGAATGTTAGCTTCGGGAATTAGTGGATTTACATTTCACAAAATCTACTTGTTTCCACAGGAGAATCCAAAGTAAGTGTTGCAAATAAAATTACTGTACAATTCGTCAGGAGACAAGGAGGTTTACAGATAATACACCTCAAAGCTCAAACCCCCTGGCTCCCAAGTTTATTCTTTTAGGATGAAGAAAGCATTGCCTCTTTGGAAACCTCAAAGCCAAGGCTTAACACCTAATTTGAATCTTGCACATTCACACAAGCAATCTCGCCTCTAGGTTGTCAGTGAGAACTGTTACGGTCATGAACTGCGTATGCATTTCATTGGAGAGCTGTTACAGTCTTGAACGGCGTATGCATTTCATTGGATTAAATGGAGCATGCCTTCGGGTGGGATTAAATGGGTGTCTGCCCAAGGAAGCTGATGGCCTTAAATCCCAACCTTCAACATTCTTGGGAATGCAGACGTCGAAAAGGATTTGACCAAGAACTCCATCCGGATTGATAGTTGGAGGGGTTCGCAAATGAACCAAATTCTCCTTGTGCTCATCTTGAAAGGACCCAACATCTCTACCCTCATAATACTCTACTGAGCTTGGCATAAAGAAATGATCACTTGGTGCAATACTAACTCCCCGAAAACTATGGTGTGGATTGGCAGCAGCTTTCCTCAGGTCACTGATTGGCTCAGATATCTCATCATGTGTCCCCTCGAAGCCCATCCTTTCTCCTTCGAGTCGTTGAATTCTTTGGGAATAAATTGCAGCTGCCTTACCAAGGAGCTCAGTCACAGCAGCGTTGTAGTCAACAGGATAAGATCGATAATGACCTACAGTAATTCACATGGAGAGAATTGGAATATGCTAGTGCAAAGGAGATGAGAAGCAAAGCGGCAATCTAAGAACTCTTAAAAGGCTGGTGATCAAAATTTCAAACGTCAAGTATCAAGATGGTAAATAAAGATTGGCAATCAAACTAACACGTCAAGTTTTAACATAGTAAACCTTTACTTGGTAGCCACATTCAATTAACTAAATTATGCAATTCTGTAAAAAGACAGCACTTGCTCCAATAACAGAATATACATTAATTTTATGTTGATTGTGTAGCATATAAAATTAGACAAAGGAGCCTGTCCATCACAACATTGACTTTAATGGGAATCGAAGGGATTTTCAAAACTTTTACCACAAGTGAAAAAGATACAAGTGGCATAACCCAGAGCATCAAGCTACGGCGACTCCCTCCACCCACATATACACAGGACCCACCATGACAATTATTCATGGATCCAACCTTTATGTGAGAGAGGAGTACAAATCCCAGTATACTAAATAATTCCTCCTCCCAGGTTACAAATGCTTGAGACCAAATTATGCATCCTAATGCTTAGGTGCCTAAAACAAGAGAAAACAAATGACACAACCCCCTTTGGTTTTAATAGGTGAGTGCTATTCAGAGAAACCCGCCATAATAGTTTCAGCAGTAACATGGCATGTAATATGGTCCTGGTTGAACATAATAATCGTAGTTAGAAACAGACCTACATGCGGAGAGTCATTCATTTTCAGAAGCTTTACATCACCACCAAGTTCTTTTAGTCTTTGAGCGAAATTGCAAATGACTTGATAAGGAGCAAGATCGTCCTTCTCTGAGCACAAAATTAGATATGGACCCCCCATGCTCTGCAATAAAATGATGCTCAATTTAAATAGAGAGAAAACAGCAGCAGCGCAGCATATTTATAGAAACATGCTATTATGTACTTACAACAGAGGAGTAGAGAGTCTGCCAATACTCAGCACGCTGTGATTCAAATCTGTTGAGGAAGAGAGCATCAAGACTGCTACTAATTCCATTTGTCATCCAAGACAGCATTCTTGGTGGATGAGACATTTTGAGAACAGATGGGTGAACAACAAATCGTCTCCCCAGATCACTCGTAAAATCCACTGGACTAGAATCATAGATATGGCCTGAGATACAATCTCTGACCAGCTGATGGTCATCCTATTGATGGAGAAAAGGAAAAAAAGAAAAAAAACAAGACGGAAATAGAAATGAGCGTGATTTGCATAAATAATTAGTGAAACATGTAGCTTTGACCACATATACAAAGAGGACATCAAATTCGTGCAGAAAAATGGCATACCGGATTCAGTTGTACTTCACACTTTCCCTCAATGATCTGCAATGGAAAAACAAAACGAATTCACTCATCCACACAAACTGCCTGGGTTGCTTCTTACTCAAACAGAGGCGAGATTATCCATCATTGACAGTTACCCAAAGGCATATGAGGTAGTTTACCTGGAGAACCTTGTACATGCAAGCTTTGGGACCACCAGAAAAGGATGCAAGGACTATAGGGCATGGCCTTATCTTTAGCTCCTACATATAAAAAAATGAAGCTAGCAAATTACAAGACAAAAAGACTTTGAGCTAGAGTAGTACAAAAGTTGTGGTTTAGTCCTCAGGGAGAGTGCCATATTTCAATTCATGATCAAATGCTTTGGCAAGCAAAAGGATATGTGTAGTCTAAAGGCAACACAAGATCTCATTCAAAATTCTGTGAGGCAGGTGAAGTAGCACCAGATCATAGCCATATAAAATCTAACAGGTATATTAAACAAATGCATCAGAGAAAGATTTTAAGTAGAATTACACTGACCTCAAGAAGTACGTTGAGCATGTCAAATGCTAAAGTTTCAGCCTTCTCCGGAAAGAACCTGTGCAGGAGTAACATGCAGAAATCAAACCACTGATAAAACACAATCACCTATGTCACAGTCATGAAACTTGCAAGTAAATGCGAGAAATGCACATAATTCCCATTTACAGTAAGTGTAGATAACCCGTGAAGTAATCAGCACAAGATATGGAAACTGTTTCAGGAAAAAACTGAAAATCTAGCCTAGTCACCTAGGCCTGCACTTCTAAATCATTCCTATCATCTATTCATGTTAAATGCACAGTGAATTCGAATCCCTTGAGAAAGAATCTATCCATTCCTAGTATACAAATCAAACAGGCTTAGGTTGCTTTTCAATCTGCACCTGTTTCAACAACCAGATCCCATCTAATACTTTTAGATAAAGCTATCATCCGTTATCAGAGATGTTATGACCCATAAAGAATGACAAAAAACTTGACTCACTTCATCTCCAACTCCACCTATCTAGCTAAGCTGTTTTCCATTTTTAACCTGATACTTCAACATACAACGTAGCAAAATTCATCAAAAACTACAATTAAGCATCATCCAAAAACACACGAGCACCAATCAAGAAAAAAATTCAACCCAAACCCTTGTTTCAGCATATCCAGCAACAAAACCCAAAACACCGAAATCTTGAAAACCCAGTCAAATCCAATCAAGCCCAGAAACCAATTCATTAACCAAGACCAAAAACAACCGATTCAAAGGGGAAAAAAACAAACTTACATATTGAAGAACTGGGAGTGACAAACAAGGGAATTCCAACCAAGAGACCCATAAAGGTCAACATAAGTTTTCACATGTCTTTCTTGACTAGACATCCAAGGGAAAACCACCACTATCCCTTCTCTATTCATTTCCCTTCTCCCCCAATAACACTTACCTCCAAATCCCCACATTTTCTTCCTCCCCCCTCCAGAAACAGCTTTCCAGCTCTTTATCAATGGACTTTGATGATTACTGTGCCCTGCTAATTAGCTTTTAGGAAACAGAGAATTAAAGACAGCAAAGATCCAATCTAAGAGAAACAAAAGTAAACGTAATCATAAGATTCTGTAAGTTGTCTCCACACTGATAATTTCTTTACTTTCTCTTTCTTCCTTTCTGTTTGCAACTTTCAAATAATGCTCAGAGATATGGAAGGGTAGACGGCGTACCCTGGATATTCCGCTATCTCTTTTATCTGAAACTGCCAGATGTCACATTAATGATTTGCCACGTTTTCAATCAGGTACTTTGATATTACTGATATACCCTTGTTTTGTGTGGTGTCAATTTATAATTGGTTGGGGCGGGTAAATTGTAAAAAATGATTATATTAAAACTGATCTAGCCTCCTCGATAAACTTAAAAAGAAATTAAATAAGAATTTATCCAATCAAATACTAGCAATACATTCAAGATCTAACTTGAATTAAAAAAAATTAAAAATTTTTAAATTTTTAAATATAGGAACAATATAGTTTTAATTTACCTTGATTAACAATTTCAGCTTACCATCCAAGTTTCTATGGGTTTTAAAATCTAAAAACTACTTCAATTATCAATCTCATTCCATGATTTTAATTGTAAACTCCAATGAATTTAATAAATTTGATGTTAAGTTGTGCCCAGGAAAAATGTGTACTAAGTTGTGCCCAAGGAAAAATGTGTACAAGCAAGGGCGCATGATATTCGATATGTGCACGGAATTTTTCACTTGTTTAGAGGTGCTTGAAGCAGCGTTTTGAAACTAGTTTGGTGATTGATTCAGTTCAAGACCTGAATTGTAGGTTTTTTTTTGTTATTAAGTTTTGATCGGGTCAATTTTATTTATTTTATAAATCAAAATGATATTATTTTGGTAAAAAAACAAAAATAAAATCAACAGATTACAACCTGATTTTTAGCCAGATCAACCGGTTGGATCATCTCAGGTTGTAACTTTCTCTATTTTTTTTAACCTGATCTGGTTCTAATCTCAGGTCAATCGAGTTTTAGATCGATCTGTCAAGTTAGGTTTCAAAATTATAGTTTGAAGACATGATCATAGCCCATCCAATTGGTGAGAGGGTGAGGGTGGAAGCAGTATGGTGTTGCCATATAATTGATGTAAGGAAACGAAAAAATAACTTGTTTGTCATTAAGTTGAATTTATAACTATATTTGAGATTTTACCAATTCTGCAAACTACATTGCTCTTGTTGCTTGCTATATTTAAGGATTTGAGACGCGGTGGACCGTGGAGAAAGAGTGCACGGCTCGCAAGAGACATGTTTTTGTTAGAAAGATGTGATATACGCGTGAAATTTGGTTCGGGATCCTCTCGGAAAATGATCTTGGTTGTCAACGAGTCGTTACTTTTTATCCTTCCAAAATAATACTGTTTTATTTGTTTTTTTAAATAAAAATTTCCATTATATTAATTACAATTATATTTTAATATATTTTTTATTTAAAAATATATTAAAATAATAATTTTTTATTTTAATATATTTTTTATTTAAAAAAACCGCCCTCGGATGACGGGGTCTTCTGAAGAGTTTGACATTTGGTTGCGTGGTTTGGGTACAATTTATATTTGGAATTGTGTTTAACTTAAAAAACATATATTAAATTAATATCTTTTATATTTTTAATATGATAATATAAAAAAAATATTTTTAATATATATATTTTTAAAAAAGACTTTATTCCACAGTACCAGACATTTAGCACGCAAGGACAAGGCTATCAACAAGGTTACAGAACTATAGGCTTTGCACCTGGGCATTGTCTTTCAATCGATTTGCCACGTGATCCTTCGCATATTATTAATCTTTCATACTAATATTAGAAATACTGAGATTATTAGAAATCCCCCCCCCCTTCTTTTTATGTCCTTCTCCTTTTTCTTTTTTTTCATTTTCATTTTTAACATTAATTGTTTTAATTATCTTTAAATCAACTAAATTACATTATAATAAATTATATATGATTTAATTTTAAACCCGAGGGGAGCAATAAATTAAACCATAAAGTTTTTTAAATAATAAGTCTAAATAATTCATAAATTAACAAAATAATCCAATAACTCACACCCTTAGCTAAATCAAACCACATCAGAACCTAACAATTATGACTATAATAGAGTTTGGAATCAAGCTGTAGTTTTATGTTCGATCTCTATAATTATTAGTATGATGATCACTGAAAGTTTATATAGTTATTAATTTCAAGACCTATAAAATTAGTTAAGGTACATATAAATAGACACAGGCTGACCTGGACGTCAATAAAAAAAAGTTATAACTACTACGCCACAGTAGACGAATGTTATTGGATTTTAATTTAATATATTATTCTATTTAAATTTAATGATTCAACTGTCATCGTCTACGGATGCTATTGTTTCAATTTTTAAATTATAGCAAGGCTATTGAAAAGAAATTGAAAAAAAAAAACTAAACTACAGATTTTTGTTTTACCGAGATAGATATTAAAGTGTTCTCCAACAAATAAGATTTTTTTTTTCTTTGGATGACGATATATTATTGAAGATTTTTCCAGCTCCATTATATTGAATTAGTCAATAGGAAAACTTTACTGCTATCCACGGTGGCGATTGTATGGTGGAGGGAACTCTACATGGAATTTGACAAGGGGGTTTTTCCACAGCCACACTCTGATCTTGCAATAATTCCTCCCAATACATTGTAATGACTTTCAGTTATTCTACAGTAACTTATTGGTGTCTTTTGAAGGAGGTGCCTCCACTTCTTCTTTTTTCCCGTGTACTTTTTTTTTTCATCCCCTTCGTTTCACCCCTTTTTTCTTTCCACCTATATTTTTTTTTCTTCAATTATGTTATTGTATTATTTTTTTATTAGTTATTCAAGTTATTTTTAGATCACTCAAACTGACTAGATCATGTTAAATATTCTCTATATAATTTAATTTTAAATTCAGATAAAATAAAAACTTGAATTGAGAGATTTTAAGATTAACAATCTAAATTTTAAAATTAACATGTCAATCTAATTTTAGCAATAATATCAAATAATTTTTTATAAGCAATAATTTTTTATTATATTAAAAAAATCAATCCAGCCTGATTTTACTATAGGTGGATGATAAGAGAGTGTTTGAAAGTGTGATAACGATTGTTTTTCAAAGTATTTTTTATTAGGAAATTGATCGAAATAATATTTTTGATTTTTTAAAGATTATTTTTAACATCAACAATTAAAATGATATGAAAAAATTAAAAATATTAATTTAAAATAAACAAAAAAGTAAAAAATATATATTTTTTAAAAATACTTCTAAAACACAAAAACAAATAAATTTTAACAACTAGATTTATCTTAAACAGCTAAGTCAACCAAATCTAATCTCCTACGAGGACAAGTCATACATGCATTAAATTTATATGCATATGCTCCTTAAATCATCCTTGTGAAGTGAAAATACCTAAGACTTTATCATCCATACTCGCTAATAATCCTTGATTTCAAACACTTGTCCCTTAACTAGACTTTGAAACTGGAGGTGGCAAAGGAAAGAATTGATACGTTTGTCACTCTCTCAATGCAAGTTGGCAGACACCACGAGCCTTGGGGTAATAGATTTACAACATCTATCAAAAACTCTCTTCGTTCAATTTTTTTCACCTCTACTACTATCTCTTGATGCCTACACCCGTTTCATTTCAGGCTCGTATTCCCTCTTTTATTCACCTGATCATTCCAGAGTTTCCATCAAACTAAATCTTTATTTAATAATGCGGTTGAGTTTATTTTTTAAAATATTTTTTTATCTAAAAAATCATTAATTTAATGCCTTTCAAGTGTTTTTTTTTGTTGATTTTAATGTGTTAATATCATTAATAAAAAAATCTAAATAAGTTATTGTAATATATTTTTGATTAAAAAATATTTTTATAAAAACACTATAAATCACATAACAATACAAGCACTAAAACAAATTGTCTCTACCATTATTCTTCATCATTCTCCACCTCAATTTAGCCTCTGTTTTTTCATAATCTCCACCTCAATTTAACCTATATGAAAACTATCTTATAAAAAAAAATATTGGTCTAACGATCAAGATACTATTATATAATTATAAAGATAAAAATACAATTTAGATCCCAAAAAATATATTTATTAAAAGAGATAGTCACAAATCCCTAACAGAACTGGTTTTATCATTAAAAAATGATGTAAAAATAACCCAATAATAAAAAAAAATATATAAAAGCTATCTCATCATAATATATTTTTTTTTCAATCTCGACTTTCTTCAACTTGCATTTGATGGTCCTTCATGTCGTGTTTACCAATACGAGGAGTGGGAAACGCAATGAAGGAGAATAAAATAAGTGACAGAACAGCAATGTTCTTGGCCTGGAAAACATCATGACTTTCATTCTTCAAACTTTTTTATTAATTAATTAATATTCAGGGCCACGCAGCTGTGGAAAGTGGAAACAAAGGAGTTATCGTCCAGAAGTGGTAATATGTAGCTGAGCGGTCGTGCTCCTTGCATGGGCATGGCTCAATTATCCACTCAAATTAGCACCTAGCAAAACTCAACCCAATTGCGGCAAGAGGCGTTGCTTACCTCACACGCAAACTGGGATACTCAATGCACCAAGAACCAGAACTCAATTATATAAAAATATGTGTTGTTTTTTTAATTTCCTGTGAATATTTATTATAGTAAAGTTAATTAATGTAAAGTATTTAATTAATAATTGAATTTCTACTTTAAAATATACTCACCTCGTACAGTATCATTAAATATTCTATGAACAATTATTCACTTACATTACTGTCTAATTATTTTAGTCATCATGATCATGTCACAGCCTTATTATTTGTGCTATAATCATTGCCGTCAGGGGTAGAATTATAAAATTATAATTGAGAGTGTCGTCATAAAAACTATAAGGCTGGAGAGCAAATATTTTATATTTTTAGGAACTAAATGCATGACTTTTATGAAAAATTAAAAAATTTAAGGACTAGAACTAGAATTTTAAAAAACTTCAAAGACAAAATTCATATATATACTATAAATATGGTAAATTGTGGCAAACAGTTGATGATGGCCCACGGCGTTAGGAATTTTTATGCATCATCATGAACTTGGACCACCTATAGCGCACCTGCCTACTTTTCATGACAAGAGAGCATTTGAAAAAAGAGAATTGATTATTTTTTAAAGTATTTTTTTTTTGTTAAAAATATATTAAAATAATATTTTTGATGTTAATATATTTAAAATAATTTTTAATTTTTTTAATAAAAAATAAATTTAATCTCAAATCCAAAGTTATTGGAGTTAATGAATATTCCAAGTAAGTCAATAAAACATAAACTTCTTTTAATGCTGTCGGAGTTAACGAACAAGGGTTGATGTTTCAAAGTAAAAAATATACAGGTCTAAATCACTAGTAGTTTTATCATGCATAGGCATAGGGACATCCGACAAGCTTGGGGTGCCAAGCTCCCCCCAAACATTATTATCTATTATTTCATTTATTTTTTTAAAAAAATTAAATTAATCTTGTTTTGAATTTTATTTTTTTAAAATTAACAAGCTGATAGTAAACTCTTGACCAGATAAGGCTCGGGTCGATAAAGTCATTGGATAAGCCAAGTCTGTTCTACTTTTCAAACTAAAATAGTAAATTTCCTAGTCAATATTAACTTTTTAGACCGGTTCAGGTTTTAAAAGAATAGTATTAACTTTTTATTATAATTTAAAACAAAACCTATATACTTTTTTATTAGCAAATAATAGTCTTGGAGACAATTCCATAACCCACCCTTAATTCACACCAATTTTTCCATGCGCAAGAAAGGGCACAAGCAAAAAATTCTTTCACGCACGACAGGGATATTTAAACAGCAACATCACGCGCTAATCACACATGATTTTTATACCGCATCAACAGGCATCCTCTTTCGGCCGATAACCTAACCACAAGGGCGCACGTTAGCCCAGAGTCAGCAAACACAAAGCTCATTTGCAAGCTACCTAATAAAACCAACCCTTCTCCTGTCATTAAAATTAAACAAAGAAGACAACAATCATTACTTGCATTAATTCGTCATAATCAAGTCCCGATCCACTCTCACCACCGCCCTCCACCTCGGCAGGAAGCGCACGATAGCACTGACCCATCACCGCCCTTCGTGATCACAGCGATCTATCGATGTATGTAATGCAATAAAGAAGAATTTGAGAGAGAAATTAGTGGATATTATGGTGGGATGAGGAGGAGGAGGAAATGGCAAGAGAAGTGAAATGGGGATGTTCGTATAAGAGAAGCACACTCATTGTTTGTTCTATTAACATTGTTGTTGCTCTCTATGTTCTTCGGTCTCTCTATGCTTCCCTTTATCTTTACTCCAATAGTGATTTTAACAAAGGTAAACAAATCTTCTTCTTCTTCTTCTTCTTTTTAATTTGAATTTTGGAGATATGTACATGTGCATATATTTTTTTTGTGTGTTGTAGTTGTAAAGTATACGCCAGATCAGGTAAGGAAAATGGAGGAATCAATTCGGATTCGAAGAGCGAAAGAACCTTTAGAGCTTGTTAAAATTGTAAGCATTTTTATTTTGGGTTTTTAGTTATTGTGTGATTAATTTGAGGTTTAGATTCCTTAATTCGATGTTGGAAGTTTAATTTAATGAAGTTTTTTTTTGGTTGAGAAAAGGTGAAGGAACTCAAGGAGGAGTTTAACAGAGGAGAAATGGTGGCTGGATTACCAAAAGAGGTTACGGGCAGGATAACTGATGAGATTCTGCAGAGATTGAGAAGCTTGAATGCAAATGCTAATATCAGTGAGCAGAGAGGTAGGTTTATCTTTCAATTCTGTGTCGTTTCGTTATACAATTGCCTATGTTATGACAGATTGGTTAATGCAATTAGGATAGGCATGGACACTTGGTTTGTTGGGTTCTTGAATGCTCAGCTGATTTTAAGTATATTATTCATCAAAGAACAACTTATTTGGTATAATGCGTGGGAGGCGTAGAGAAATAGAAAACATTCTTCTTCTTTTTCTGTGTTCGCTCGCTGCATTAGTGAACGATAAAGTGTGGTGTTTCATCTTTGTTGTTTGCTCTTTCTATACATGTTATGCTTGACTGCATTATGTATAACTGAACCAAAGATGAGCGATGTAATATATTGAACCTTAGTTTTTGTCAGGGGCCTGTGCCCCCCTACCCTATATTTGTATCACATGCTGGAAAATGAACGAGAACAGGTATTCCTTTTTCTTTAATAGGATGCCTTTTTTGATTTTGATTTCAAGCACATTCAATTACTGTTGTATAAGGAGTGTAGAATTCAATGGAATTCATTATCACCACCATACACACACACGCACGCAAGCGCACACATCAAATTATCTGGTTTTGTTTTATTATAAAGCGTGCTTAAACATGGATGGGTTATGGCTTTAAACACCATCTCCTCCATCAATTACAACATGCTTTTTCCATTTTCTTGCCATATCTACCTCCAACTCTGCTCTACATGTTATGAAGTCACAGCTACATTTGTTTGCTTTCATGACACATTGCAATTTCCCCCCCTTTTGTACTAATATTAACATCACCAGCACCTGATGCGTACGCCACACTCACCTTCGTGCAATGAATCCACCACCTCTATCATTAGCTCCATGCCACTACTGACATTTTTACTGATTGTGATCTCATGCTTGTCATCATAATTGGTGCTACCATAGCTTTTCCATGTCGCATGTCTCACCATTGCAAGCTTTATGACCTCTATTTGCATTATTACCATGCTGCGATTTGTGGCCTTGGTTTTGCTATCACCAACATCCTCTTATAGCTCTTTTTTTTCCTACTTCACCCCCAAACTACTACGTTTAGAATGCTTACAGAAATTGTGGCTAATTTGTTTCATGTGGCTGTCAAATAGCCAACTGGAAAAGTAAACACCTTCTCATAAAATGCTGTGGATTGTTTGTTAGCTATAAAATTTTCATAATCAATCAGATATTGCTTGGTGTGAAATTAAACTGAACATCCGATTCATTTTTATTTATTTCAAATAAAAAAAATTGATAATGCATTGAGATTGTGGTATTTTAGTGTTGATGTTATGCTTTGAATCTTGTTCTCAAGGTTCTGTTTGCAACCTTGCTCATCATGCACTATATGATTTCATGTATAAAGAAAGAAGGAATCTATAATGGAGCTGCATGATATTTTTGGGGATAGTCTGTTATACCTCCTTTTATTTTATCACCTTCATGGTTAGCTTGGAAATTGGATTAAAAGAGAAGTTTTTTCAGAAGCTACTATGTGGAATTTCCATTTTGTTAACTGATATTATTTGACAGAGAGCATCTTTGGCATGTAAAATTTCAGCCATTCTTTGTTCTGAAAGCTGTGAAATTTTCCTTCTATTTAATAATCTATGCCATATTTAATCTCCCCGTCTTAGAATTTATCTAAAAGCATTCTTTGGAAGTTGACAAATATTTTCACTGATGAACACTTGTCTACCCTTGATATGGTGACCTCCTACCTCAGGAAGGTCTAAAGTGTACTGTCTGGGTTATTTTGGACTGACATCATCTTCTTGAACAGTTACTCATTTACTCAGGTGATAACATCCCAGTCCTGGTTGTTTGAGAATTTGATTACTGCTTTTTAATTGTATTTCTGGTCTCATTTTCAACATTTCATAATTTTTAGCACATTAAAGGTATGATCTCCAGAAAGTGATTGCTTTCTTGTCTACCATAGGGTCATCTAAGCAATGTAAAAGGATATGAATAGGCCATTTAACATGGTAGCTATGACTTTTGACCTGGTGTACATTGATATCTTGCCACTTATCTTTGTTCTGCTCTTCTTTTGATAAACAGATGCCATTGAAAGCTGGCGCAAAGAAAAACTGCAAGAGGTCAAACAGTTGGTCCATGGAACAGGGGGGCTGAACTCATCTATTCTGAAACAGGAAGCTGGTATGCTTTTGTCCTTGGAAGGGTGTGGTTTTATAGCAGTTAAATTTCTCTGATACCCTCAAGGACCATTCATATTTGTTTTCTGTAGGAAGCACTATGAATGCTTGTTTTCCAGATCCTTCTCCTTTCTCTTATGACTGAATGTTCTGTAGGTATGCTAGAAAGAGCCTTGGAGTCTGATTGGGCTGTGCTGTCAGAAAACATTGGCCTTTGGGTACCTGCTGAAATAATTCACCAGGAACACAATGATAAGCCTGAGGGTGAAGAAGATCCTGGTAATTAAACTGAGGTTTCTTTGGGTAAAAAAATTATAATTTAATGTTGCTAGTGTCTCCTCCAGAACAGAAACAAGTTTATAGGAACCTGCAATCAATTTGAACCCACTTCTGATATCAGCTACCACCCCAACTCTCCTTTTACTTGAAACAAGAAAACATGATGAAGTTCATCCCCCATTTAGGCATTTACTGATGAAACAAGTTTATGTATGCTTGTCTATTTATTTATTTATTTTTTTTTACAGAGGAAGAGGTTCTGCCTGGCAGGCCGTTGTCACCTGAATGCCATGCTGAGCTTCATACTGATTATGGTGGTGTTGCTGTTAGATGGGGCCTTACCCACCACAAGGAAAGTGCAGCTGACTGCTGTCAAGCTTGCTTAGATCAGGCAAAATATGCTAAGCCTGGTGAAAAGAAATGCAACATATGGGTCTATTGCCCATCAGAGACGGGGTGCTATTCACCAGATATCTATCAACATAAAAATCAGGAGTGCTGGCTAAAACATGTAAGAATTAGCTTACTGTTTCATTATGAGCCAATTTTCATCAGGATTCTAACCAATCTAATGATGACGTTTTATTTTATCAAATTGCAGGCCGAAAAGCCTAAACTGAATTTCAAGGATAAGTATTCTGACTCATTTAGAGATTCCCACCCAAATGCGCCATTGATTGTTCCCTGGGTTTCTGGTGTTGTTAGTGCGTGATTGGATGTTACAACCCAAATAGGTCGATGTTAAACTGCTTGAGCTGCGGTCTATCGTCCTGTCACAGCTCCAAAAAGATGTGAAGCTGCCACTGCTGATACCTTTGATTAGGCACTCCTCACACACCCAGATCTGGTGAATTTTGATTTTATTTCTTTTTTTTTTTTTGGAAAAGAGAAAATGGCGAGGATCATGATCCTTGGTTTAAATGCCAGAACCATTTTGTAACACGGGGTGCCATGGTCCTGGCGCAGATGATTTGAAAGCTAGGATCTGGTGCCCGGGCAAGGCAGCCTCTTTTACAGATATTAGCCTTAGAAGATTGGTTCGGTTGTTTGTAAAAGGGATGGAAAAATTGAGTTATTGAAATGGGATGCGAATTTGCAACTCATCGCTTACTATTGGATTAGCCTCTTGTACACGTATCCCTGCTTCTTTTAGTCACCTATGGCCTAACTGGCTAACTTTAACGGGGGGTTCTGGATTGGACTTGAAGTGCAGTGCACCTTGCCATCTTCCTGGTTTATAGTTGCGAATCATTTCATGCTGTCCAACTCACAGGGCCCTACCTTACCTTGGAGCGAATTTTAAAAGAACCTATAAATTTTAATATTTTTGTAATTAAAATTTCAAGAGTTTTCGGTGGGACCTGAATAAAATTACTAGCAGGTTCCATAGATTTAGTAGTTGTGATTCTTAAACTAGTAATTTGCAGGTTACATGGATTTAATAGTTGTTGAATTTAGGGAAATATCTCCTGGTCAATACTAAAAAATATATATAAAATAATGTAACCTTTTTTTTTAATTAAAAATAAATGTCCCCATAACCAAGTCGTTTTCTTGGGGCAGTCCTTACCGAGGAAATGTAATACTCAAGAGCATCAGATTGTCGGGCCGAGCTCAAGTCGGATTAGCCCACATGGATTGAACCAATTAAACAAAACAATAAATAAACCGGCCCAGCCCATTATAAATCTCCCAGATTCCCACCGCGATATCCGCATTCCGCACTATGGAAAACGAAATCGCCTACTCGAAAACGACGTCGTGCTTCAAACCACTCACGTGCAGATATGGAGGCAACGAAGAAGAAGCAATCCAATCTGTGACGATTAGCGGCGGCCAGGGTTTTGAAATCAAATCAGAGCATAACAAATTGGTACGGTTTCTTTCTCACTTTGCCTTCTCTCATGATCTGTATCTTTTATTTCTACATTCTAGGGTTTTTCATTTCCTTCAATTTATTATTCCGATCGTTTAATTAATTGAATCTCTTGTTTTTTTTTTGTTAATCTTAATTACCGAAAAATAACTAGAAGATCGAAGGTTATCAAGCATGTTGCTGTTTTAGTAGTAGACTTGACTTTTTTTAAAAAACAAATCTGCAGGGAGCAAGGTCTTTTGTTTTCTGTTTTTGAAACCAGAGAGTGTTCAACTTGAATTCAATAGATATAGAAGTTGAATTCATATGTTTAGAAAAAAAAATAAAATTCATTTTATTTCTTATATTGTCATCACCACCTTCATTTCCATCAAAGATCTCTAAAAAATATTTATTTTGGGGAAACTAGTTTTAATATTAATTTATCCTGCTTAGTTTAGTGCAGTAAATCAGAGTGTTTGGCCTGTGATTTACTTTTGTATTATTCTTAGATACTGAATTCCATTTGAAATTCAATTCTTGACATTCAAAATGGTTACAGACATGAGATTTCATTAAAACCGTTGAATTGAATTGAATTAAGAAGATTCAAACAACATGTTACTAACCGCTACTTTGGAAACTAGAGGATTGAATTCTTAAAGTAAGATGCTCTATTACTAACAGAGTAGGCGTTATTTATTAGATCCATATACTGCCTCCCAATTTTTTCCATAATAATGTTTGAGATTACCAACAAATTTGCTAATGTTATGCATTTTGATGTTTTTTCTTTGCATTGGATCTCAATAGATGACTCGTGTTAAATCATCTATTTGCAGCTTGTAGCGTTTCGGATCGTGTAAATAGCAGTATTGAACCATGCTTCACTGGAAGAATTCAATCCGAGAAACCTACTATGATGTTTTGTCTGTAAAAGAAGATGCTAGTTATGTAGAAATCCGGACAAGCTACCGATCTGCCATACTCAATTATCATCCTGATAAATTGCAAAATACACATCAGGCGTCTGATCCTGAAGATGAATCGGGTGATAGATTTATGAAGGTGCAGAAGGCTTGGGAAATCCTTGGGAACTCCATGTCTCGTGCAGTTTATGATAGCAAGCTGCGAGCTTTGAGGCAAGACACTGAAGTTTCAGAAGATATCAGTTTAGAGGAAATGATGGTTGAAGACAACGGAGAAATCTTTGAGATGTTTTACCAGTGCCAATGTGGTGATTATTTTTCCATTGATTCATCGGAGTTTGAGAAAATGGGATACATGTTATCGAGGGATGAGTGCCATATATCAATCGAGAAACCCGATGCTTTGCCAGCATCAGTTGTTCTTCCTTGTGGTTCTTGTTCACTGCAAGTTCGTCTTTTGATTAATGCAGACATTAAGGTACCGATCGGTGATAATTTGTAATGTGTCTCGCAGTAGATATTCTTTGGCCGATGGTTCTTCCCGTAGTCTGATTTTGCATGATTGTTGCAAGAAACACGGGAAGATTCAAATCAGCTCGATGATATTCCTCCATTTTTGTTCCCTTGTAAGCTAAATGCTCGAGAAGGAAAGAATGTGCAAGTGACGAAGTGGAGATTTACAGACAGGAACGTGGTCATGTTTGTTAACTGAGAATTTAAAGTGGAAGTTCTGCAGCATGCTAATGTCACCTCCCGATACCACTAAGGGTGAAAATTGAGAAGGAACTAATTTACGAGAAGTGTTTAGAAATATAGTAATGCTTCGATTTTAAAAAAAAAAAATTTGAAGTCAAGAAAAAGAAAATCTGAATTTGATATTTTTCTATCTAGAAAATTGAAAAATTAGTATTTTAGTTTCTAAAATTTGTATTGAGTTTAAAAAAATATTTGAGAGTTTTTCTTTAAGTTTTTCAACAGTATAGTTTTGTATCTACAAGTAATTTTTAGCTAGATGAAAGAATAAAATTATTTTTTTGTATCTTCATATTTAGTTAATGTCACAAATTTAATTTTTTCCTTGAATTGAAAAAATATATTTTTCTTATTTAACAAAATGAATTTTTCTTAATTTAAATAAAATAAAATAAATATTCTATAATTAGATCATCACCAATATAAAATATTAAGATAACTATCATAAGTTATGGTTTTGATTGTTTATAAAAAAAGGTTTTAATCTTGATGAATTTCTTGTTTTTTCGATGAAAAAAATTGTCTCCGTTCTCAACAAATAAACAAATTTTCATTTTTTATTAAAAAAAATTAAGAATAGAAAAAAACATTATCACTAAATACACCCTAAAAAACTCCTCCTTTTACTATTGGAGCAGGGAAGTAAAATTTTAAACCAAAACCGAGACAGGACGAGCACCCTCTTTGGATGCTGGCCTTGTGGGCTGTGCTCCACTGTAGGAAGAACAAGGCCTTTTGGGTTGCAATCAAAGAAGGCAATCCATCAAGAAACTCCAATGAAATTACGAAAACATAAAGCCGGCAAGCAATGAAAATTTACAGATTGATTTGATCCAAAATCCATTCGATGGGTTCCGGAGAAGGAAGAACTCACTGGAGCGTTTTTGAGGGAGTGAGAAGCATGGCCTCATCAACCCCAGAAACTCTCATGGCTGAAATCGACACTGCTATCGGCAAATTGGAATACAGCCGTGCCACTGCACTTCTCGACTCTCCATCACCAACACCCACCAACACATCAAAGACTAGCATGAGCTCCGATTCAGGTGCAAATCCTCAATACGATGTCAAAATGGCAGATGGGGCTTACAGGGCAGGCTGTGCATCCTTGGCTGCAGGGAAACTTGATGAGGCTTTTCAATATTTGAATGTCTCTCTCTCGAAATGTCCTCCTGATAAAACCTCTGCTGTTGCCAAGCTTCAGTCTCTTATTTCTCTTACTTCACAGCAACTCCAGAAATTGCCCACTTGACTCTTTCATTTTCGGTATGCTTTGCTTCTTTGAATACCCTTTGATTGTGCTCCAATTTGATGATCAGTTGTGAAGTATTTTAATAGTCTTGATCTGCAATTCTTCCTTCAATTCTTCTTAATTCATGTTTTTTATTGCTTCAAATATTCTCTCTTAGAGGTCAGCTCAGCTCTTTTGGCCCTATTTTTTTCCTTATATTTATTATTTATTTTGCAATGAAAGATATGAAACAAATCACAACATGGGGTCATGCTAAAGCGAAGTAATTTTAACTTTCGAGTGTCAAAATGATGAGGTTGCATGACCTTTTTTGGGAGGCCAGTTTGGAACAAAACTGTTCTTGACACTAAAGATTCTGGTTTTGAGGTTAAGGTTGTGTTTACTTTCCTTTAGTTCGAAATAAACTCATAAGAACTAACTATAATAACTTTTGTGGGCATTAGAAACCAATGGGTTTTAAATTATTAGTGCCTATTCACACATGGAAACATTCTCTAACTGCCTGTTCCTTTCTTAACTTGGTATTTGGAGCAGTTGGCTGTCTGAATGCTTTCCCAACTTCTCGTGCAATTATTTGCCTAATCTACTTGTTGATGTGGGAACAAGAGGTAGAGAACAGAGGAAATGGGAGTTGCAGCGAGCCATCAACGTTTCCAATAGTTGAGTGTGATCTTTATCAATGCAGTGTGTGACATGTTCTTCTCACTTGCTCTTAGCTTATTAGTGGTTTTGACGTCAGGATTAGGCATTGAATTAGCTTTGGAATTGTTCTGTATATGGAACTTAAATGAAATGATGGACCATTTAGCTGTATAGTTTTGTATCGTGATCATGAGTCTATATTATTTAATATTTGTTGTGATGTATCATTTCTAGCAGCTGTCTGTTGTAAAATTCCTTTTTACCCTTGTGTTGAGATATGTATTTTCTACCACCTTCAGTAGAGATGTTTTCATTTGCAATCATCTATATTTGAGTCTATTTCAATGTTTATTTGGCAAGAAGTATTAACTATTCTGACCATTTACCTTCAAGGAACGTGAACAAGTGAAGGAACTAGTCTTACTGGAACTTTCAGATGTAACCTGAGTTGACTTTTCTGTGAGTGAACAATCATCTATATTTAATCACACCAAAAAGAAAATCATCTCTTATGTAGGCGTAGGTAGCAACATCAGATGGATTTTCCTTCTATTCACTGCTAAAAGATGGTAAGATGTGCGTTTCGGAGGGTTTGTGTGGAGGTTGAAAGATGACAATTATCTTCTTTTTTTTTTGGTGGCATCTACCCTAGTTTATACATTTTACAACTTTGTTTGTCAATTCAAGTGCTTTGCTCTTTCATTGCTTTGTGGTTGCCCTTCTTATGATCCCGCATTAGTTCAACTTTTTCTCTGATGTAGATGTAGCAGCATGAGACAGATTTTTTTATTTTTATCATGCTGAAAGGAGGTAGAATGTGCTCTTTGGAGGGTAACGATGATATTCTGCTGGTGGTATCTGCACCAGTTTCTACATTTTACTATACAGTTTGTCAACTCAACTGCTTTGCTTTTTTCTTTTTTCTTCTTTTTGAGAATGGACTGCTTTGCTCTTTACATGGCCATGAGTTGCCCTCGATGGTGTGGATATGATCACATATCAATTCTATAACTCTGTCAACTCAGTGACAAATCTAGGCCTGGTTGGGTTGCCTGCGATGAACGTGTCATTATCAGTAAATAGCTTGGATTAGTAATAGCTTCTCCTGGATTTAGTCCTAGTGTGTTTTACTTCTGGGCTGGCTGTGGATGAAGATTGCCGACAGACTCCCATTTCTTTCTAAATTCTGTTCCTTCTCTTCAATATATTTTCAGAAACATTTTGTAACGGGTTGAATGCGTAAAACCTTGACTGGATCTGATCCAATCCAAGGCCTAGGATGCCATGTCAATCTAAAAATTGTCAGGGTAATCCAAATGATGATATTATTTGAATAAAAAATTAAATAATATTATTTGCAAAAAAAATTAATTTTTTTTTATTAAAGTTAACTCATCAAATCTCATGTTCATGTTTCGAAATGAATCCCAATCCTGATCGGGATTAATAAATATTATATCAACTGTTTTCATGTAGCAGCTCATTAAATTCCATATGTCTAGTCACATAGCAATCAATTAATACAGAGATGGGATCAAAATCAGTGGTCATGCTCTGTTCTTAGTTTCTGTAACACTAAAATAAATTGGAAGGACGTTTCTGGTTGCCTGTAATAACTTATACGGCGGTGCACCATTCTAAAGTCGTATCAAATAAAAAGCATTCGAAGTTGGGTATCATGTCTCTCTTCACTGTAACTTCTGCTTAAAGTGATTTCTCGAGAAAGATAATTAACACTCGTTTAAGACAACCACATGAATTGACAATCGAGGGTCCCCATAAGGATTTTTAGCAGACAAATGGCAACAAGAAACTTAATGGGATTTGTGACTAATTTGTTAATATGTCTTACTACTTTTTTAACTTAGTCTTCACCCCAAAGGATAGAAAGCCAGTATTGTCAAGAAGATGCAAGGCCACTATCAATGGAGCAAGTCAATGTGGACATCAACATAAACTCTTGACTTATAAATGATAGTGCTGTGTATATTTTCTGTACCGTATCATTAAAGTTGGAAATCCAACCAAACTGTCTTCGCCAAGATGAGTGTCTTTTACCATGAAGAGCCACCAAATCATTCTAAGAAGTGCAAATTCCTTGCTGCAACTTTAAAGGATGTGTTTTCGAATTGCAGCGCTTGTGGTGGACAGATTTCAACTCCAGGCCCGGAGGAAGAGTATCCAACTACTGACGTTGATGATGACCAGGAAGTACTCACGTTTTCATAATCGCAAATTTCATTTTTTAACTTTCCATCTTCCTTGTTAATCTAAGTGTTTGCCTTCTTCAGATTATTGTTTCAGAAATTCGAAGCCGGGCAATGGAGAAGTTGAGGCACAAACCCTTTGTTTTCACTGACAGCTTTTCCTGGGTATACTCTCCAATGACAGGAGAATTGTTTGTAACTCCGAAGGCTGTTCAACAGAAGGACGAGGATGACAGCAGCGAGGATGAAAATGATGATGCAAGAGAGGAATTTTTCTCTGTTGGGAGTTGTTTATCCTGCTGTTCGAGTGCTTTGAGCAGGGAAGTATTTGTTTCTGCCAAGACAATCTCCTCTCCATGTTCAAGCCTCAACGGGTTTGAGTTTCCAGATTTTCCAAAGCGTTCGATAATCCAGGAGTTCTGCTGTCACTGTCAGGGATGGCCATTTGGTCTATGCAGGAAGGCTGTGTTACTTCCACCTTTGCCCAAATCCCCTTCTGAATCTTGGTCCTGGCGTAAGGGTGCAAGGATTGTCAAGATAGCTTAATAGTTGGAGCATCCTTCATCCTTTTTTTGGGCTTGTTGGTAATGGAAAGCACGCATGCAAATCAAGATTAAATAGTAAATAATAAGATCTCGGTTACGAGAAACCCTCTGTATACCCCTCTACATTATAGCTGGTGATTGCCTAACTCACGAGTCATGCTCTAATTTGCTGTGTCGAAGTTTATGAAATTGGTAAAATCTACCTAACCTATCAGCAAGAGAAACAAATACATCTTATCTTTTAAATGATACCCCCTTGGCGAGCTTGCTCTTGGCTCAAAACCAAAAACCAGTCCTCTTCTTAACAAAAGGAAGAGCTAGTCATTTCAATCGTATTCATCTGCATCTGCAGAAATCAGGGAAGAAAAAACCATTGTTGCCAATAATAACTAGATCAATTCCTATCTTTGAGAAAAAAACTTTACAACAGATTTGAGTCCAACAATTATGCTTGTCATAACC
>Ga0325403_1001102_pt1 | contig 21790 bp, 15 predicted proteins | sample PopdelMetagenome_19_FD_205665 | JGI IMG/M metagenome (GOLD analysis project Ga0325403, IMG submission 205665) | Populus deltoides microbial communities from Bellville, Georgia, United States - Xylem-PdKOR-R4 | ecosystem: Host-associated > Plants > Phyllosphere > Stem > Wood/Secondary xylem... | reverse complement strand
TCTCCTTTTAAAAAAAATATCATAGAAACTTTTTATTGTATCTAAAATGTCCTTATTTACTTTTTGAAAAGGATTGTCATAGGAAAAACTTAAAAGATTAGAGAAATAAACATGATTATTTAATTTATTTTTGTTTTTGAGTTTATTTTCTTAAAAATATTTCTATAAATTCTTATTATTTTCATTTTAACTATTTTTTTCTAGACAATAATTAAGGGCGTTATATGTATTAGAATATGTTCCTATAAAATGGCCAAATTTTTAAATATTTCTTACAATTTTACAATATTAATACACGGTTTATGGTGTTTTTTTCTTGTTTAATTTCAAGGTCAGTTTTAAAATTTTGTTGGGAAGTTGTCGGAATGCAAAAGCTTTATGCGCTGGAAAAGAGACAAAAGTAGTTAAAGAATATGTATTTTAAACAACTCCAAGCAGTATATGAACAAAAGTTCTTGGAATGCTTGACTTGAGAATTCATTAAAAAATATGAATCAACTCAATTGTGATGTGTGGGGCCCAACCCCTGCTCTTGACAGGAAGGTGCCTCTGCTGCCCAATGCGCGTTCGATATCCCTTTCATTTCTCTTTTCACTTTTTTCTCCACCGAAACTCCATCTTCTTTACAGTGTAAGAAAAAGATCCGTAAGGAAACTTACCAGTACGAGTGAGTTCTTGACCTAAAGTAACCGGAAAAAATTCGAAGTCATTGGAATAAAAAGAAAATAGAAGGGCTTTCGAAGTTGGTTACTAAGATACCAGAAGGAGGAGAAATATTGGGTTTGCACTTGGTGTTCAAGTTATGGTGGCTAAATTATCCAAGAGGTTGGATTCAGTTTTGCTATACAAGCACTACTATATTAAACATTATTAATTAAGATTAATAATAACAACATTATTATTATTATTATTATTAATTAAGATTAAAATTAATAAAGAAATAAAAGACCATGATGTTTTACTATAGATAGATCGAAGCCTAGATCATATATTTTTGTTTCAAAAAATTGATTTCAATTTAAGACCAATTAAATTGGATTATAATAGATTTTGAAGTTAGAAGGAGGTGGAAATGATGAAAAAAGGTGTTTGGATGCCACATGGCCCTTGATTTTCTGACTATCGAAGAAACCATAGCACAACATGTTCTTGCAAAAATATGCGAGCACTGTTAACTTTTGTTTAGGTTGAAGAAATATTTTTTTATTGTTAATAGAAAAATAAATGTTAGAATATAATATTGATGTAAAGTGAAGACTAAATCAAGATAAATATAATTTAAAATATTTGATGTCTTGTAACCAAGAAATTAACTTTCATCATTCATACTCTTTTGACTAAATTTTTCTTTTGCTTTTTTATGCTGTCCCACTGAGATGATCTCTTATGCTCTTTTATGTGAATTGAAATTAGATTAGATGCTTATAATTGGTTCATCTCATTTTTATTTTATTTTTGAAAAATTCAGTGAGCTGGACCAGTGGTATGATGAGACCATGTTTCTGTGCGACAATATGGCTTTTTATTCTTTTGTGTGAATAAAAAGAACAAAACCCTCAAATATCAAATCTTTATATGTTTATGTTTGAATATCTAAAAATTAATGTTGATGTATGAATATTAATGTTGATGGTAAAAAATTAAAAATGATGTGTAAATTGAGATGGAGAGCTAATATATAAAAAGACCAAAAAATCGAATGCTACAGTCAAATTTTGAACATCTAAAAGGCATCTTGTGTGTGACTATTTTCATATCACTATGCACGACAGAAAAAAGAGAAGATGCTATATTCATACATCAAACAAAGAATGTGTGGATCCAAGGAGAACAATGAACAATATCCAAAAGGAGTTTGAGAGTGATGAATTAAGATTTTTTTTGTATATTTTTATAAAAATTCAAAAGAAAGATTTATAAGTTTAAATTTCTAGGAATATAAACATGCCTTAATAAAAACTTATCAGGTCTAGCGCTAGTCAAATCTTGACATATTGACCTTGGCAATATATCAAATCCCGAACATGCTAGGTCTAGTAGTATGGAATAACTTTCCTTCCTTGAGCATGCTCAAAATATATACATAGTGTGTTCATCCAAATCAGTTGGAAATTGATGACCCAAAAAACAGGAAGCATTACAAATAACGCCCTGCATGCCATAGAGATTAACATTTTTTTTCCTAACCAATTGTAAATCAAAGTGCACAAGCCCTGACCAGTAAGAAACTGGGAACAACACCCAATAGCTACTGTAGTGAATCCAAGCTTGTCTTTTCCTTTTTTTTTTTTTTTTTAAACTCATGAGCTATAAATATATAATGAGATTTTTAGAATAAAGGTTAACAATTTTTTTTTTATTGGATATATAATTTCAAAGCATCTCTCTAAAATATTATTTTATTTCTTTAAAAAAATATATTTATATAAGCATTGAATTTCATTATAAATCATGTTAAAAAAAAAATAAATTCAGCAAGCAAGCTATAAAGGGGTCTATATTTGCTTTCATTAACTAAAATAGCAATAGCAACACAATCCATATACATAGTTGGAAATTGATGATCGTCCTGATAATTAAAAAAAAAAAAAAAAACAGGAAGCATTACAAACAACGCCATAGAGATGAACGATTTATTTTTTTCCAACCAACTGTAAATCAAAGTGCACAAGCCTGACCAATAAGAAACTGGGAACAACACGCAATAGCTATACTGAACAAATAAATCAAACCGCGAAATACATGAAACTGGAGACGGTCAACAAAAACCAAACAAGACAAACTTATAGTGCTGGAACCATCATCATCACCCCATCTTTTTTTTTTCTCTCTGTCCCCTTTTAGGAACCACAATTCTACACTTCTCTTCCCACTTTATCCTCCCATCTCATCTCTTTTTTTATCCCTGTTAAAAAGACCAAAACAGCCCTAAAAAACAACCTTCCTTTCCAACAAACCAAAGACAAAACCTACAGTGTTTTACCAGTTACAGTGATTTCACTGCATGTTTTAGCTTTTTGTTAATTAATATATTTTATGTGAAAAAAATAATATAAATATTTAAAACAAAGCTATTTTCTAACTTTTACACTAAATTTATTATTTTAAACAACGACAATCTATACATTAAAGGGTCTTTTTGATCCTACTAGACCAACAAAATTATATAAATATTTAAAACAAAGCTATTAATATGATATTTATTATTGATTATATTTTATTATGCCTTTCATTGTTAAATTTTGTCATCCAGATTATAATTTGAAGTCGTTGGAGCATAGTTATTTGAATAGCTAAAATACATTTTCTTTTACTAAAATTCTATTTTTACATATCTACGTAGCATAGCCAAAACCAAAAGGAAAGTATATATACTCGTTAGCCAACATATTTTTATCTATAATTAGCATTTGTTTGTCTCTTTAAAAACAGAACAATAGAAAAAAAAAGCCTGCAAATCTCAAAGCCTAAAAAATTTGATAGTATTATATAAAAGTGAAAATTAAAAATATTCATATAAATAAATTTTGATTTTAAAAATTTAAACTTTAAATTATATCTTTTAACTTTGATATTACAGCATTAATTTTATAAATTACTCATATTAATTAATTGTATAATAATAACATGATTGTATTATATAAAAAATAATTAAACTAGTTATATAATTATATTAAAATAAGTTTAATATAAAATATATTAAAATATAATTAACTTTTCTAAATAACTTTTTACCATTAGAATTTCACATAAAAAAAACTATATTTACATCCATTTTATCAATTTAATTTTTAACTTTTAAAAAGAGCATGTCTTATTGAAGTTGCTCTTATATATGCAGAATTACAAGGGAGAGGAAGGCACCAAAGGGAAAGAGACAAAAGAAGTCCAAAAATATTTATTTTAAACATAGATGCTTGACTTGAAAATTCATTACAAAACACGAATCAACTCAATTGTGATGTGCGTGGCCCCACTCCTGCTCTCGACAGGAAGGTGCCTCTGCTGCCCAATGCGCGTTCGATATCCCTTTCATTTCTTTCTCTACTTTTTCTCCACCGAAAGTCCATCTTCTTTACAGTGTAAGATCCGTAAGAAAATCGTTGGAAACTTACCAATACGAGTTCTTGACCTAAAGGAACCGGAAAAAATTCGAAGTCATTGGAATAAAAAGAAAGTAAAGGGCTTTGGAAGTTGGTTACTAAGATACCAGAAGAAGAAAAAATATTGAGCCTGGCTGGATCTTGTGCCTCTTTAGCCAACACTTACCACACGGTTTGTTTCGTCTAGATTCGTGTAATCCTTGTAGAAATTTGTTGCTTTCTGATTTATAAGTAGAATTGTACATGTTCCAGCTTGAAATTGCTAATTAGTAGATTTAATTGCCAAATTTCTTGATCTTACCTTCTGTTTCGTGTTTGATCACAAGAGCAGGCCTTACACAAAATAGCGTGGAAAGCAATAGCTGAACCAAGCGAGCTAGTTGAGGCCAGAAGGGATCGGTACTAGTTTATCGCTATAGGGATTTTCATGGCTTCCACCAGCGTGCAAGGAATAACCTCATCTTCATCTCCTCCTCCTCCACAATATATGCATGATGTGTTCCTTAGTTTTAGAGGCAAAGACACCCGGAACAACTTTACTAGTCATCTATATTCTAATCTGAAACAGAGAGGCATCGATGTGTACATGGATGAGAGGGAGCTCGAGAGAGGAAAGACCATCGAACCTTCTCTCTGGAAGGCCATCGAAGAATCAAGGTTTTCTGTCATTATATTTTCACGAGATTACGCTTCTTCACCATGGTGCTTGGATGAACTTGTCAAGATTGTTCAGTGCATGAAAGAGATGGGGCACACTGTTCTGCCGGTTTTTTATGATGTGGATCCCTCAGAGGTAGCCGAGCAGAAAGGGCAATATGAGAAAGCCTTCGTTGAGCATGAACAAAATTTCAAGGAAAACTTGGAGAAGGTCCGGAACTGGAAAGATTGTCTCTCTACGGTGGTTAATCTATCAGGCTGGGACGTGCGAGATAGGTAAATCATCTTTCTACTTCTTTTTTGAATGTTTTGTTCACACTAGAAAAATTAATTTTCAATTTATTATATTTTTTCTAGCAAATGCTTTAGTGTTCTTTGAGTTTTGTTAATCAAAAGATGGTAAATAATATTCAATGAATGAAAAAATTGTGGATTTGTTGATGAAACACTTGGTAGTAAAAGTATATTTTTTTCATATGCAAGATTTTTTTAATTTAATTTTTATGAAATATTGATCTTATGTGATCAAGCATTCTAATTTTACATAAAATTTCTTTCTTTTCTTAGGTTTTTCTTTATATTTTGAAAATAAAAAAATATTAGATAGAAAAATGAAAATGTAAAAAAAAAATCGAAAAACAAATCTAGCATGAACAAATAAAAAGTTAGCTTACAAAAATAAAAATTGTGAAGAAATGACAACATATTCATCATAAGAAATAAAACATTGACTAAAGTTTTTGATATATTGGTTTTAGCTTTTCAAAATAAAATAAAAAGATTTTCCATTATGAATTAAAAAATTCCAACTATTTATAAATAAAAGAGAACTTTATTTATAATTTTTTTTTTTATCTTTTGTGAAAATTTTTATTTTTATTTTTTTATTTTTAATTTGGAATTAAAATTTGATAGGTGTCTTTCTATTTTTTAAAAATAAAATTAATGTAAAACATTGTCGATTGCTATAGTGTTTCTCCGCATGATTTTTTTTATGGTTTTCTCCGAAATTATCTTTTGTTATTTTATTTTTTAATATTGAGTTGGTTAAAAATTACAGTTACAATATGTGAGGAAAGTACTATAACTTTTCTCGAAAATTACTGTTGATTGCTACAGTGTTTTTTTCCACATGGTTTTTTCCTGTTTTTGTTATGTTTTCCTCTAAAATTATCTTTGTCAATTTTATTTTTTAAATATTAAACTGGTTAAAAATTACAATTACAAGTAAATACCAAACTTAACGGATATTTTATTTCCTAGCTTTTGTTCTTGTATGCATGCTTCTGTAGTAACTATGTGATTCTATAGGCAATAAGATAGCTATTGTACGAATGATTCTTAGCATCAATACAATCCAAGTTCCTTGTTCAGTTTATTCTTTCCTTTTCCTCTATGTTCTTGAAGCTATCTATTATCAGGGCCCTATTTTTCTCAAAGGTTGGTGTATTAATTTTCGGCTAACAGCCATACATTTTCGAGCTATAATATGCTAATGTTTATGTTCTCATTATCACTATCTGATTTGATTTCTGCACATTACATGATTAATGTTTTGCACACTCCTATGCAGGAATGAGTCGGAATCAATAAAAATAATTGATGAATACATATCGTACAAACTAAGCGTCACTCTGCCAACAATTAGCAAAAACTTAGTTGGAATAGATTCTCGTCTAGAGGTATTAAATGGCTATATCGGTGAAGAAGTAGGCAAAGCAATCTTCATAGGGATTTGCGGAATGGGTGGCATAGGTAAGACGACCGTGGCAAAGGTACTTTATGATAGGATTCGTTGGCAATTTGAAGGCAGCTGCTTCTTAGCAAATGTCAGAGAAGTTTTTGCTGAGAAAGATGGACCACGTCGTTTGCAGGAACAACTTCTTTCTGAAATCTTAATGGAACGTGCTTCTGTATGGGATTCTTCTAGAGGGATTGAGATGATAAAGCGGAGGTTACGACTTAAAAAGATTCTTCTTATCCTTGATGATGTAGATGACAAAGAACAACTAGAATTCTTGGCTGAGGAGCCTGGATGGTTTGGTCCAGGGAGCAGAATTATCATAACTAGCAGAGATAAAAAAGTGGTAACTGGAAATAATAATAATAGAATTTATGAGGCTGAGAAATTGAATGATGATGATGCTGTTATGTTATTTAGCCAGAAAGCTTTCAAAAATGACCACCCTGCTGAAGATTTTGTGGAACTATCCAAGCAAGTTGTGGGTTATGCTAATGGCCTTCCACTGGCTCTTGAAGTTATAGGTTCATTTTTGTATGACAGAAGTATCCCTGAATGGAGAGGTGCAATTAATAGAATGAATGAGATTCCTGACGGCAGAATTATTGATGTGCTTCGTGTTAGTTTTGATGGCCTCCATGAATTAGATAAGAAGATATTTTTAGACATTGCATGTTTCCTGAAGGGGTTTAAAATTGATCGAATAACAAGGATACTTGAAAGCCGTGGATTCCATGCAGGTATTGGAATACCAGTTCTTATTGAGAGATCTCTCATAAGTGTCTCTCGGGATCAAGTCTGGATGCATAATTTATTACAGATAATGGGTAAGGAAATTGTTCGTTGTGAATCCCCTGAAGAGCCTGGAAGGCGCAGTAGACTGTGGACATACGAGGATGTCTGCTTTGCACTGATGGACAGCACAGTGAGTAGCTGATAGAGAACATTATCCATAAGATTTCATAAAGTTTATTTTAATTTACGCTCAATCTATACTTTGTATTTGTTTTTTACTTGTATTCCCTTTTGGTTGACAGGGAAAAGAAAAAATAGAAGCCATATTCGTGGACATGCCTGGAATAAAAGAGGCACAATGGAACATGAAAGCCTTCTCTAAAATGACTAAACTGAGATTGCTCAAAATCAACAACGTGCAGCTTTCTAAAGGACCTGAAGATCTTTCCAATAAGTTACGATTTCTTGAATGGAATTCTTACCCTTCAAAATCATTGCCAGCTGGTTTACAAGTGGATGAGCTAGTTGAACTTCACATGGCTAACAGTAGCATTGAGCAATTATGGTATGAGTGTAAGGTGAGAACAACTAATTTAAGGGCCTTTGTATTTCTTTTTATCGTTTTCCTATATATATATATGTTAGTAACATCCACATTTCTTCTCCCCTGCCTGATTGCAGAGTGCAGTTAATTTGAAAATCATCAATCTCAGCAACTCACTAAACCTGTCCAGGACTCCAGATCTTACTGGAATTCCAAATCTCGAGAGTCTGATTCTTGAAGGTTGTACAAGTTTGTTTGAGGTCCATCCATCACTTGGAAGTCACAAGAATCTTCAATATATGAATCTTATGAATTGTATAAGTATCAGGATTCTCCCAAGCAACCTTGAAATGGAATCGCTTAAAGTTTTCACTCTTAATGGCTGCTCAAAACTTGAGAAGTTTCCAGATGTAGTAGGAAACATGGACAAATTGATGGTACTTCGTTTGGATGAGACTGGTATTACAAAACTATCTTCATCGATTCATCATTTCATTAAATTAGAAGTATTGAGCATGAAGAACTGCAAGAACCTTGAAAGCATTTCGAGTAGCATAGGTTGCTTGAAATCCCTTAAAAAACTCTATCTGTCTGGCTGCTCTGAACTTAAAAATATACCACAAAATTTGGGGAAAGTTGAAAGTTTGGAGGAGTTTGATGTAAGTGGAACTTCAATAAGACAACCGCCAGCATCCATTTTTCTTTTGAAGAGACTTAAAGTATTATCTTTTGATGGATGCAAAAGAATAGCTGTGAATCCCACGGATCAAAGGTTGCCTTCTTTGTCGGGTCTGTGTTCTTTAGAAGTACTAGATTTATGCGCTTGCAATCTAAGAGAAGGGGCACTTCCTGAAGATATTGGCTGCTTATCTTCATTGAAGTCTTTAGATCTGAGCCGAAATAACTTTGTTAGCCTTCCTAGGAGCATAAATAAGCTTTCTGGACTTGAAACGCTTATCTTGGAGGATTGTAGGATGCTTGAATCATTGCCTGAGGTTCCATCAAAAGTTCAAACATTAAATTTGAATGGTTGTATACGCCTAAAGGAAATTCCAGATCCGATAAAGCTAAGCAGTTCCAAAAGATTAGAGTTCATATGTATTGACTGTCGGGAATTGTACGAACATAAAGGCCAAGACAGCTTGGGATTGACCATGCTTGAAAGATACCTCCAGGTCTTCTCTTAATCATACCCCAACCTTTTTGTATCCCTCTCCCTCCCCTCTATCTATCTAACATTTTGGTTCTTCATGGTACAGGGTTTGTCTAATCCAAGACCTGGATTTGGTATCGCTGTTCCAGGAAATGAAATTCCAGGCTGGTTTAACCATCAAAGTAAGGGATCTTCAATTAGTGTGCAAGTGCCTAGTTGGAGCATCGGGTTTGTTGCGTGTGTTGCATTCAGTCCAAATGGTGAAAGTCCTTCTCTTTCTTGTCATTTCAAAGCCAATGGAAGAGAGAATTATCCTTCACCGATGTGTATTAGTTGTAACTCTATCCAAGTTCTGTCGGATCATATTTGGCTATTCTATCTATCTTTTGATTACCTTAAAGAGCTTAAAGAATGGAAGCATGAATCCTTTAGCAACATTGAGTTGTCATTTCATTATCTTCTGAATGGCCAGCCTGGAGGAAAGGTGAAGAATTGTGGTGTCTGTTTGTTATATTCTCCATCATCTCAATCTTCTGCCCATTTTATTGTTGCAAGCAAAGAAGCATCTTCTTCATATAAAGCTTCTTTATCGGTTTCTTCATCTTACCGTCAATGGATGCAAGATGTTTTCCTTAGCTTCAGAGGTGCAGACACTAGCAATGACTTCACCCATTTAAATACAGCTCTAGCCCTGAGAGTCATTATCCCAGACGACAAGGAACTAGAGAAAGTAATGGCAATTAGATCAAGACTCTTTGAGGCCATTGAAGAATCAGGGCTGTCAATTATTATATTTGCAAGAGATTGTGCTTCTTTACCTTGGTGCTTTGACGAACTTGTCAAGATTGTCGGATTCATTGATGAAATGAGATCGGACACTGTTTTTCCAGTTTCTTATGATGTCAAACAATCAAAGATAGATGATCAAACAGAGAGTTACACAATTGTCTTTGACAAAGATGAAGAAGATTTCAGGGAAAACGAGGAGAAGGTACAAAGGTGGACGAATATTCTCGCGGAAGTTTTGTTTTCATCTGGACCAAGAAGGTAATAATTACTTCTTTTCTACGTGTGTAGCTCGACTTATCAACCACTTCAAGTAAATGAAACTGGGAATACTGAAATATAAGAACTAAATGTTAACAAAGTTAGAAAAATAATTTCTCCTGTTCGGAAAAGAAATAAAATTTATAATAAAATATTGAAAAAAGATGAGCTCTACTACAACATGTCACTAGTTAAAGAAAGTACACATTATTTGGATTTGCTCTTGTCAAATCACTACTTAATATAATACATCTTGTTGGAAGCATTCTAGGTCTTGAATTCATATTAATGTCTGGTGGAACATCTTGTTGGAAGCATTCTAGGTCTTGAATTCATATTAATGTCTGGTGGACATTGTTTTGGTGTTGCTGACAAGGTTTGGCCATTGAAATTAGGTTTCGCCTGACAGGTGAGCTTGTGCTTTACTTCTTGAAGAGGAAGATATGTGAGAATAGTTTTAAGTTTGATACTATTCCCGATGTTGATGTTTACAAGTGGGATCCTGAGGAGTTAGCTGAGCCATCCCCATTGAAGAGCGACTGGCGATGGTACTTCTTCTGTCCAAGGGATAGGAGGTATCCCAGTACTGGAGCAATGTTAAATAGGGCAACCCAACAGGGGCGTTGGAAAGCTAAAGGGAGAGTTAGAAATATTGTGTGCAATTCTCGAAAAGTTGGAGTTAAAAGGACCTCGGTTTTCTATAGAGGCCGTGCACCAAGAGGAGAGCGAACTGATTGGGTGATGCAAGAGTATACTTTGAACGAAAAAGAACTCAAGGGATGCACAAATGTGCAGGATTGTTACGCGCTTTACAAGCTTTATAAAAAAAAAAAAAGACGTCATGTTCCAGGTATCATATTTCAGTATAATAAGCATCAATGATATTCAAGAAAATTAAAAAATCAATTAAAAAAACTAAATTGAGAAAAAAAATTATAAAAAAAAAATTCAGTTTGATTTAGTTTTAATTTTAAAACTCTAAAACTAATTGAACACTAAATCAGACTAATCATTATTATTATATTCCCATTATTATTTTCTATTCTATAGATTTTTCTACGTTGAAGCTTTTGAAAAGAAAAATTAACATTAATCATTCATGCAATTTAGACCAAATTTTTCTTTTGCTTTTTATGTTGTCCCACTGAGATGACTTTTTTTGCTCTTTTGTGTGAATTGAAATTAGATTTGATGTTTATAATTGTTTCATCACATTTTTTTGTTTTGTTTTTGAAAAGTAAACTTCCTTTAATTAGATAGTTTTTTATTTCTATTTTGTTTTGCAGGCTTTAATCTTTTTTTTTCCCTTTGATTATCCTTACTGTTAATATTAAATTATCCCTTTATTTTTTGCAGGTCTCATTTTATTCGGTGAATTTTTATATCTAAACTGTACCGATCCAGACAATGAACACCCCTAATAATCGTCTTAGCTTTAACTTCAACCAGCCAACTACCTCAAATTTGCAATCACATAGGTGCATGGCGTTGCAGTCGCATTCACCCCCTGACCATGTACTTGATTTCCGGGAAATTGATCTCTTTGGTCCACAGCCTATTTTCTCCGAGACCATGCAACCTGTTGAAAACTTGCAGTTTGGTGGTGGCGGATTCAGTGAGATGGACCGATGGTATGAGGAGACCATGTTTCTGTGCGACAATATAGAGCCAGCTGATCAGGAAGTAGTTTTGTGTTTCTGTTATACAACATGTTTAATTTTTTATATATATGTTTTTAAATTATTTTAATATGTTTATATTAGAAAAAAATTAAAAAAATAAAAATAAAATATTATTTTACTGTATTTCTAAGAAAGAAATATTTTAAAAAACAATAAGGACTCCACTCATACACACACCCTGATCAAAGGTTTGAGATGGATTATTGGCAATGGGAGAGGAATTAGTGTGTGTGATCAGAACATCAAAGTTCGTTGTTTGTGATAAGATATTGAAGTTTGAGAATATTCTAAACTTAATTAAATATGGATTTCTATATGTTTTTTGGTTAGGTTAAAAGGGTGGTGGCTAAGGTTTTTTTTTTTAATTTAGTGAAAATTTTATAATATTTAATATAAGAGTTTTATAGTTATTAGTTTAAAAATAATGATAATTTTATAAATAATTCGATATTTTTTGTAGATTTGTTATACGGGCATTAGTGAGGACATAAAGTGTTATTATATACTATAATTTTTTACAAAATAGAAAATAAATAGAAATAAATCATAAAGTTTAATTCATAATCAATTCAATATTTAATTTAATATTAAAGAATAAAATTGAAAAAAATATAAATAAAAAAACCCTAAATCAACTTGCTAAACTTAACTAAAATAACCAAAATATTAATAAATTATAAAGCTTAATTTTTAAAAAGTTAAATATTGAAAGATTAAAAAAATATATAATTTTTTTTTTAAAATACCATTGGAAATTTTAACATGGTAAGATTTGTTGTTAATATTACTATATTAGATGAGTCCAGCTCACCATAAGCCTACATGGATGAATATGAGTTAACGGTGAGTGGAGCTTGTATAATAATTTATGGGTAACAAATGTTGTGTCCAATATTTCTATAATACGACGACGTGTAATTTAAAGCCAACTACATTAGTGAGAGAAGCTCTGCCTTCTCTCTACCCTCTCCTCCACTTATGGCCACTTTTTCAGATATTCAACAAACACAACATCCCACGGATCAACAAACAACCAAAAATCTCATTCCAGCAACCACCTTGACCCAAAAATAACAACCGCCTCTTATACACAAGCGCAATGTTCCTAGCCTAAAAACCCAAAATAATCACTCCTTTAACATTTTAGTGCCATAAATTTACTTTGAAGGATTCCCAATACGGGCTGATTATCATCGCCTAAAGGCATCTTTTAACAAGTTAGGCTCTGTACTCAAACTCTATGAATTCAGGCGTGTCAACAAATCAGGAAGTCTTTTTGGTTTTGCCACAATAGCATCAAACTTTTTCTGATAAAGTTTTGCTAGAGAGCGTAAATGATATTTGGTTTGAATGTCACAGACTAAAAGCTAATTTCGCTAAACACACTAAAAAGATTACAAGAGAGAACAAAGCTTCAGCCAGATCAAAACCTAAAACAGCTATAAGAGTGCCTGTTAGTGAAAGGGATGTAAGAAGTTACGAAGAGGTACTCAGTGAAGGAAAAGCAAAACAAACACATCTGCCTGTGTCTTCTGGACCAGAGGATTACTTTGAAAAACTCTCCCTTGATGAAGAGGATTATGCTTGGCTAAAGAGATGTCTTCTTGGAAAAGTAAAAAAAGGATCCTATTACTCTGCTATACGTTTTGGACTGCTTCAATATGATATAGATATTTTGCTGGACTGCGCTTTCTTAGGGCATCTCAGGTCTTCATAATTTTTGATACCAGAGACATGTTCATGGAATCATGGAGGAAGAATAATGAATGCTGGGATGTATTTTTTGAGGAAGTACGCCTTTGGGCTGAGACTGACATGACTTTAAATCAAATGGCCTGGATAACAATAACAAATCTACCCATTATACGGTGGAATTGCATATGCCTCCCGAAGATTTTAAAAAGAACTGGTCAGATGATAAGTAATGATAAAACTACTCTCAATCATTTTGAACTATCACAATCACGGGTACACAACTGGATAAGGTGAATAAGGTGATTGTTTTGTAACTCAATAATCAAACATATCAGCTTAAGATAGAGGAGATGGACCCTTTACATTACCCAATTGCTGGCTCTATTTCATACACCATGGATGACTTTCAGACATCCCTAGAGCAAGGGGATGGGGATGATGAGGGAGACTCGGTTGATTTGGCCGATGACATAGACACAGATGAGGATAGAGCAGGTGTGTTTCAATCAGTTGCAAGTATTCTTGGGGACGGGCCGGCAACAATGGGTTGGAAAAATCAGATCCGGCAAAGGATGGAGACAAGCTATCACCTTTTGATGAAAGCTCTCTCGTCATATTTAATGTTCTTCATCTTAATGTGGTGTAGGATCAACATGCTGCCTTATCTGCAGAGAGATTTCCAGAAATTACAGCATATATACTTTCTAATTCTGACAACAACTATACAAAATGCAGTACCATTCCCAATTCTCTTACCCTGCATATGGACGGGGCACTTCTATTTTGAGAGAAGATGTTAGAAGCCCTGCAACTTCCTTGGGCCTTGACTCCTTTGTGATGGCCCAGAATGAAAGTCCAGTTTATGGTCAAAATCTTCATTCTCACGTGGATAGTGGATCTCAAAGCCCATCTGACATTCTTTCTATTTCATCTGGATCAAACTATGATTTGACCCTTCAATCAACATATGATCCTTAAGCTTTGGTAATTCTGGAACCTCAGCACATGAATCATTGTGTTATTTTACACCCTGAAGCAAACATAAAAGAGAGTGTCACTGTTTTATCTGCCAAAAAAAGAATGAAGTTGGGACGTACAAAGCTGATTACAGCTGACGGGAGTTTGAATGAAACAGTTAACAAGAGTGAAATGGATACTGAGGACTCAACAATACAGATGTACGAAACGTTTTGAGCTTGATATTATTCGCGATGTTGATGTATACAAGTGGGATCCTGAGGACTTACCTGAGCTATCCCCATTGGAGAGCGACTGGCGATGGTACTTCTTCGGTCCCAAGGGATAGGAGATATCCCAGTACTGGAGCAAGGTTAAATAGGGAAACCAAACAGGGGTGTTGGAAAGATACAGGGAGAGATCGCAGTATTGTGTACAATTCTCGAAAAGTTGGAGTTAAAAAGAGCTTGGTTTTCTATAGAGGTCGTGCACCAAGAGGAGAGCGAACTGATTGGGAGATGCAGGAGTATACTTTCATGTTGAAATTTCAATGGTGTCTTCTGTAGAAGTTTAATCTTGTGTTATGTACTGTAGACTGCATGACTCTTTCACAAGAACGCACTCACATTTCTCATCACTGTGCACTCACATTTAGGCTGTTGAAACTTTACATCATAATCACTTGCCCTTTTATTTTAAGCTGATTTAATACATTTGGCCAAATCTAATTATCTTCGATCCCCACTGAAACCCTTACCTGGATGTGGATCCTGATTCATACATGCCTCCATTTCCAACTGTGCATTATTTGTCCACAAATAGTAACACTACCAGAAAATTGATAAATACAAACCAAAATACCGAGGGAATATTTCCGTCGGTAAATTTTCGAGGGATTTTACCGACGGAAATATTCCCTTGGTATATACCAAGGGAATTACCGTGGAAAAAAAAATTAAAACAAAGCAAAAAAAAAATGATGACGTGTCATTTTTACCGATGGAATTACCGACGGAATTTCTTCTGTCGGGTAATTCCGTTGGTAAAAATATGAATATTGTTCATCATGTCAATTACAAAGGGAATCACCGACGGAATTGTCCGTCGGTATTTTTCAGAGAGCTCCAGAACTATTCACTTTCTAATTGCACTGTTAATTGTTGTTCTTTACGGACAAAATCACCGACGGATTAAAAAGTCGTCGGTGTTATTTGGCGGTTTTCTGAAAAAAATTCAATTAATTTAAAATTTTCATTTAAATATTACAGATAGAATCACCGACAGATTGAAAAATCATTGGTAATTTTTTGGCGGTCTCTATAAACTTTTTACGAAATTGAAAATTTAAATTAAATATTACCGATGGAATTACCGATGGAATAATTAAAAAATATTAATATTCAATTATCCGTCGGTAAATCCGTCAGTAACGAGCCCCAATAAAAAGCCTAAATTCCCTTATTTCACAAGAGACAGATCCATTTCTTATTCTTCTTCTTCTTCTACTTCTTATTCTTCTTCTTCTTCTTCTTCTTCTTCTTCACTATATGTAAAAAACATCATTAATGTCGCACGTCACCCGCGAGCGTCTCGGCGATTTTTCATCTTGTTGCTTGATTGGTTCTTGGGAGTCACCACCTAGTATTTAATAGAGGGTTACTAGGAAACCCAGATGTACTGGTCTTTGTCAAAGATTAGAGGGTAAGGGACTGGTTGTGGCTAGTAGGGGAGAGCAAAAAAACCGAAAAACCGATTAAACCGAGAAAACCAGGAAAAAAATAACTGAAAAAACCGAACCGAAAAAAAACCGATTAAACCGATTAAAATTTTAAAAAACCGAAAAAACCGAACCGGTTCAGTTTAAAAAAAAAATACTATAAAAGCCCTCTTTTTTTAACCCTAGCATTCCCCATCCTTCTGCATCCACGCAGCCCCCCCTTCCCCAAAGACCTCACAAGCCACAAGCCACAACTCTCAAATCTCAATCTCTCACACTCTCGGCTTGATAAAAATTGAATTCTCCATCACTTTATAAAACTTCATGGCCAGATCTAGACTTCTAGTCGTCTAACAAAACTTCAACAAGGTTTCAATATTCATCTTCAAATCTAACAACCCAGGGACACCAGGTATGATTTATTCATCTTCAATCTTCATGTTCGTGTTGTTTTGTTGGATAAGAAGCCTGAAGAAGTTCCAACAGTAAGAATATATGCACCCACTGCTACTGGTTATTTTCTCGGGAATTATTAGAAGCAAATTTGCATTTGCATTATATTAATGTTCTGTGAAATCCATGCTCAGATTCTGAGGCTGCCAAGCTTCCCCAATATTTCATTACAAGGAGCTCTCTGTCTACAGTGTTTTTGTTGCTAAAGTTCATATCTTCTTTCAGCTTTCCTAATCTTTCAAGCTAGGTACTTTCTTCCACTGCTCATCTTTCATTTTCTTTAATGGGTTTTTCATTTATTGTTTTTGCTCTTTTTTTCATCTGGGTTTCCGCCGTTGGCTTGGATCTATTGTGGGGTTTGGCTAAAAGCAATGATTTTGTGATCAAGATCTGAACTTTGCTTAAATAACATTTAATCATGTTGTTTTACTGGGTTTGTTTGAGAATGCATTATGTTAGTTGCTGACTTGATTAGTTTATTCTTTACTCTCTTTTTTTGCGGTCCTTGAATCCTTTATGATTCTTTAATGGGTTTTTCATTTCGATTGAGGAGGAAGAAACTATCGAGTCTGTAACCTAGTTTAGTTGACCTGCATATCGTGATTGTGATCTTGTTTTATATTGCATAGGTCTCTTATTAGTCTCTAATTATTACTGCTCTTGTTCATAATTTTTTTAGCCATTTGATACCCTAGAATTTATTCTTCACTGATTTGAGAATGCATTATGTCAGTTGCTAACTTGATTGGTTTATTCTTTACTCTCTTTTTTTGTGGTCCTTGAATCCTTTATGCTTGTTTTTCATTTTTATCTTTTTAATGGTCCTGGTTTTGCTAGCTTTGAAGTTTTGTTCTTGTTCAATTTTTTTTTCAGTTTTGATCTTGAATTCCAGGTTTTGATGTCAATGGTATTAAGGAATCAAAGTGCAATTATCTTGTCATCTTCATGAGCTTTTTGATTGGGATGATGTGCACAATGAAGATTTATATTTTTTTGCATTAAGTGTTTTATTTTTTATGCAAGGTTTTTTATTGTTTCTTTTTAAGCCCTTTTGAAGGCAATGCTTTGTAATTTAGATTTTAACTTGGTGTGTGTGGATTATTTAAACTTTGATGCAAGATAAGTTCAAAACACAAATATTAAAAAGACTTGAATAAAATATTAGCACTAATAATTTAATATAATGAATATTGAGTGATAAAAAAATTAAATATATTATAGAATCTTGTAATAAAATTAGATAATATTAACATCAATTATAAGCCCATCAAAAAGCCCATCAGAAAACCCATTAGAAAGCCTAAAAAAAGTCAAAACAACAAATATAGGTTTTTCTGGTTTTTTTTAACAAAAAAAACTAGACCGAACTAAAACAGGTCGGTTTGAACCGGTTCCGGTTCGGTTCAGGTTTGAATTTTTAAGTTTTTTAAAATTTGATTTTGGTTAGTTTTTTAGATAAAAACCGAACCGAACCGAATTTGCTCACCCGTAGTGGCTAGAGAAGGTATTAACACCCCTATCACACCCTACCTGAAATAAGCTGCTTTACGGTTTGGTATGATTTGAAAATTTGAAATATTAATCAAATTTTTAAAATTTTAATAAATCAGTTATTAAATCCTAAAATAAATATAGAAACGTGTTCTTATATTTTTACAAGAAATACAACGTGATTTTATTTATCCTCAAAATATTTAACTATATTCAAATTAAACACTTATTTCTTTTTGTTTTTTTTTTTACTTTTATAATTCAATAACATAAATAAACAAAAAATACAAACACACACATCTCTTTTTATTATGTTTTTCTCAGGCACCCACATTCACATACTACAAAATAGCAAGAACTCAAAAAATTTACTCCAACAAGGCCTTAACAGTTTCAAAATTACAGAAACCCCCCCATGCCCGGCCGTCACTGCGGCGCGTGGGTTCACGCGCCGCCGCTGTCAATGCCCGGAAACGGCCGACTCAATAAAAAAAATCAATGATTGTAAAATTATCGCGTTAAAAGTTGAACGCGTTCCAAATACTTTTGAAAATTTAAATTCTTCTGAGATGATGTTGAAAATGCTAAAAATGATGCAAATATATCAAAAATGCAAATTTTGGGGTTTTCATTGTTTTTTGCCCTTTTTCTGAAAATTTATCAAAAATATACGTCAAAAATTGGGTAGTAACAATTCAGGTATGTCTTCTTCTTCTTCTTCTTCACTATATGTAAAAAACATCATTTCTTATCTATTTCTTTCTCTTCTTTTCTCTGCTCATCTGCTTCTCTTTTTCTCCATGCTTAGGTATGTCTTCTTATTCTTTCTTTTTTTATCCTCTTAGTTTTTTTTAATTAATATTCTTAACGAAATTGTTTTCCTCTCCTTAGCTTCACTTGCAACTACATTAAGGTAAGATTTTTTTTTTCATGATTTTTTTCACTATATTTGTTTTTTATTTTATTTTTAATTGTTTTTGTTCTTAATAATTGTATAAATGTTGTTGTGATATTTTTTTTTCATATGAGATCAATTTTTAGTAGATTTATTTATAGGATTTTTAAATTTTTAGCAATTACAATTCATTTTTTTCATATGAATTTTTTTAGTTGAATTTATTTTTTTGTTTTATTTATTTGTTGCAAATTTGTTTGAGTTGATTTTCTTATTCTTTTTTCCAAGCATTTTGAGTATATATTATAAAGTGTTAATTTATGTTAATTTAATTATTTTATAATTTTATAAAATGAATTTTTTTAAAATGTTTTTAAATAATTACCGACGGAAATTCCATCGGTAATTCCATCGGTAAATCCATTGGTAATAAAAAAAATATTATTACCGAGGAATATATTGACGAAATGAAACGAATAAATTTATTTTTTTATTACCAACAGATTTACCGACGGAACATTTCCGTTGGTGATTCCGTTGGTAAATTAATTACCGATGGAATATGTGTCTTACGTCGATAAAAAAATTCTGTTGGTAAAACTGTTAAATATTGTAGTGTAAACTTTAATTTCTAATTGTCATTATTATGAGTGTACTAAAGTTGATGTCCACCAAGAGGAGAGCGAACTGATTGGAAAATGCAGGAGTATACTTTGAATGAAGAGAACTCAGGGGACGGGCAAATGTGCATGATTTTTATGCCCTTTACAAGCTTTGCGAAAAAAGGTCAAATGGATTTCATGGAAATTGATCTCGGTCCACTGCCTAATTTCTCCGAGACGGTGTGACGTGGGACACAAATCCCAGCTAAATTATTTTAATTGTAATAGTTATTTAATTGTTAATTTTCTTTAGGATTTTTTAGTTTTATTTAATTAGGCATGTGGTTTCCTAGGAAATTAGTAATAATTCTAGAGTTTTTTTTTTATTCGGTTTTTTTTGGACTTTCCAAAATCACCAATCGTCCTACTGCTCTCCTTAGTGAACTTGTATCACTTTCCCAAAGACATGCTCGTTTTGGTCACCCATCTTTAAAACTTGTTAATTGAATAATGTCTCGGCATCATCTGCTAGTCACAACCGAGCTCTCTCCTGCTGTTTATCATGCATACTAAGTGCTAAGAGTCATTGTCTTCTGTTATGAATTGACCATGGGTAATGAGGGTTTCGGTGAGAGTTTTGACCTTTTGATATTTTTTAGAAATGGATTGACCACCTTTCTTGAGAGTGGTTAGTTAAAGACGGAGAGTGAGTGACAAGCCTTTGCTGAAGTGAGTTCCATAAGGTATAAGGGGAATCAATGCCAACAATAGCAGGGATGAAATATTCATAATCTAGATAAGGAGTGGCACACAAATGAGGAATGAGAGAGGTTTTTCATTAGAGGTAGTTGTCTTTGGTAAGTTCAATTTTAGAAAGAGTAGTGGTGGAGGATTGTGGAGTAGTGGTAGAGGATTGTGGACGGGAGCAGAGGTTGTAGAATTAAAGGAAGACATTGTAGAATTAAAGGAAGACATTGGAAGAAGATAAGACCAGTTTTGCTCTAATACCATAAAAGAGTTCTCAACCTATTTGGAAATTGCTTTGATGTCTTTTGGGTGCATGAAGTATTATTTTTTATGGATTAGTTTGTGACATCTATGATATGTACATGGAATACATTTTGAAATTTAAATTATGTAGCTGAGTACATTATCTTCGGTTTTAAAGGTCATCTTCTACATATTTGAATGTGTTGTCATCTACATGATATTCGACTAGTTTGAAAGTTGATTGAGCAGATTGTTTCTATTGGATGTGTGCTTGATTTTTAGATGCAGCTATTGCTTTGCTTTCTGCAAAATTGGTTGTTAATTAAGTAGATGATCGTGACTTAATTGATGGTGTAAACCCTGGTAAAAAAAAATTCTATAACATTACCGAGTAACAGTAATAAATCTGTAAAAGAAATAAATAGTAAAAAAAAACAAAATAAATATATTTGAGATAAGAAAATGGTATTGAAAATTGAGTAAACTAATTGATATGATTTTTACAAGAATAAAATATGAAAATTTGGATTTTTGATGAAAAATAAAAAACCAACTAGTTTTACGTTGTAGCATGTAACTTTCAATTCGGTCATCAGATTATGTTGAAATTTTGCGTGGAGTTTTCAATTTTTTTTTTAACTTAGGTTAAAATTTCAAAATTTTGGAGTTCGACAAGATTTTTTTTTACGGATAAAAAAACAAATAGCACAAATAAGTGTCTAAAAATGTTTTTGGGGACTAAATTGAAAACTTGCCCAAAACAACTCTCCTTATAAGCTGCCATCAATACAAGAAAAAAAAAGGGAGTGTGCAGCCCGCCGAGAGAAGAAAATAGACACTACCAGAAAACCGGAGAAAAGCAACGGAATTACTGACGGAATATTTCTGTCGGTAATTTATACCGATGGAAATAATTCCGTCTCAAAAACCGTCGGTATATACCGACGGCCATACTCCGTCGGTGACACCGTCGGTATATACCGACGGAATATGTCCGTCGGTATATACCGACGGTGTTATCGACGGAGTATGCAGTTCGTCTGGAAATACGCAACGGCATGGTGACGTCATGTGATTTTACCGACGGGAATTACTGAGGGATTCAAACTGAGATGACGTGGCTCTTTCACCGACGGCATCACCGACGGAATCACCGATGAAATACGTCCGTCGGTGATTCCGTCGGAAAAAACCATTATACATATACCCCCATCCGCCGACACTCTCTTCCTCTGTTTCTCCTTCTTCTTCTTTCTCATCCCACCTCTCCCCTCCCAAACTGCAGCCAAACACCCATCCCAAACTCTCCACTATTCTCAACACGAGCA
>Ga0325403_1001097_pt1 | contig 21833 bp, 17 predicted proteins | sample PopdelMetagenome_19_FD_205665 | JGI IMG/M metagenome (GOLD analysis project Ga0325403, IMG submission 205665) | Populus deltoides microbial communities from Bellville, Georgia, United States - Xylem-PdKOR-R4 | ecosystem: Host-associated > Plants > Phyllosphere > Stem > Wood/Secondary xylem... | reverse complement strand
CTTTGTCCCGCATGAATTAGAGTTTATTTAGTTGGTTTTGTGGGATTTCTTCTCGAATCCGAACAAAACCAAACCAAACCAAAATGTAATGGTTTTATGATTTTTTTTCTTACCGAAATAGAATTGAAATGAGAATGCGAAACCAACATATTGAATCAATCTGTTCTGATTCGATAATTTGGTTTACACCAAATAAGATTAAAAGGCAATGGAGCTATATATTATGTTACCTGAAACGCTTTATTTCATCTGGTGGTATTTATGAACTCATCGTATATATCATGCTATTTGCTTCACAGAACAAATGGAGATTCAAGAGTTGAAAGCTCCAGGAGAGTCGTTGACTTGGAATGATATTCAAAAGATGAAATATACCTGGTGTGTGGTTTGCGAGGTCATGAGACTATCTCCGCCTGGTCAAGGAGGGTTTAGAGAGGCCATAACTGACTTCTCTTATGCAGGTTTTACCATTCCCAAGGGATGGAAGGTATGTCATGGTTGACAACAACTAATATTTTACAGCACCCCTTTCCTTCGCGCTTTGCAGGGCAGCTGTTAGCTTCCAAAACATTCCGCAAATGATTTCAAGCATGTCATATCCACAACTTACAGTTTCAATATTCATTATGATTCATGAAGCTGGACGTTTGGATTGTTAGAAATAATGTATCTTATCATGGATATCATATGTACTTTGCAGGTGCATTGGAGTGTACATTCAACACACAAAAATCCCAAATATTTCCCAGATCCAGAGAAATTTGATCCTTCAAGATTTGAGGGGAAGGACATTGAACCATACAGTTTTGTACCTTTTGGGGGAGGACCTCGAATGTGCCCTGGAAAAGAATATGCTCGGCTGGCGATTCTTGTTTTTATGCACAATGTGGTAACACAATTCAAATGGGAGAAAGTGATTCAAGACGAAAAGATCATATACATGTCTATTCCGATGCCAGCTTGTAGCCTTCCGATTACTCTCCATCCTCACAAGAGCTGAGTTAATATTCGTGTGGCTCAAGTGTGTCATGGTTGCATCCTTTTGCCAACACCTATAATCGTCAGTTGATGAACATGCAAATTGTTTTTCTTTTTTGTGTGCCCTGTCACAATTCCTTTCTTCAGATGAATTCTGCAACTCTTTATTTTAACTTTTGATAAATAAATCTTGATGGGTTCAATTAATAAGAGCAAGTGAAAGTTGCAGAATCTAAAGAGTAACAAGATTTGGTGTAGAAACATAGAGGAAGTCACAGCTCTTGACAAAATTGTTATACATGTTTTTTTCTGGTCTCAGCGAGCTAGAAATGAAAGAAATGGAACAGGAAACAATAAATGGAGCAGGCCAGCCAATCCCCGTCCCTTCCTCGCTTCTCGGCCAACAGCCAAGTTCCGCCGCTTCAGGCGTCACCACCAACATGCTATCAGCTTAACAGATCCTAACCCTCTCCAAATCCTATGGCGAAACCACATCCTGGATCCTGACAGAGACATTGTCACGTATTGGAAGCATATCTTCCTTATCACTTTAATCGTTGCACTCTTCATCGACCCTCTATACTTTTTCCTGCCCTATGTCGGTCCCAAGCACAGAGACAGAGTTACTCATTCGGACGGTATTTATGTTTGCTTATCCAGCGACAGAAAACTTGCAGTGTTAATCACATATTTTAGGTTCAATGCAGACTTGTTCTTCTTCCTTCACATTCTTATGAAGTTTCGTACAGTTTTTGTTGCTCCAAGTTCAAGAGTTTTTGGACGGTGAGAGCTTGGCTAAGGAGATTGCAATGCGTTCTGATTTCCTTATCGATCTGGCTGCTGTGCTTCCGCTTCCCTCACATGCTTGTTTCATCCAATCTGTTAGCTACGCGAAATAGCATTGGATATATTCAAACCCCAGAGAAAGAATACTACTGTAGTGATGATCAAGCAGATGGAGATTACGTAGAGCGGAGAGGTGCTATCAATGGACACTGCAGACGATTTCCAGCATCTTGGAGCCAAAATCTTGGCTAGTTGGCTTCAAACTTTGCTGCAATTACAAAATCTCCCTTTTTCCAGGAGATGGCATCAGAGGACTGTCTCTTTCCAGGATCTTGTGTTAGGTGTTCGCTATTGGTGGCCGATGGCTCACTCTTTACCAAGAAGCTGCTCCTATCTCACTTTGATGTTTGTAAAGACATTTTATAGCTTCATAAAAAAGACATTTTAATAAAAAACAAATTCTACAGAACAACTTGTTCCAAATAAATCATGTTTCCCTTGTACATAATTTCTCCTGCAAGCACAAAGCACATCTCCATCCCTAATTTCCAACCCCATTAAAGCTAAAATATAGAACATTTTGGAATTTCCATAATGGCCATGTATAAGAACATTGCAGATTTACAGTGCTTTCCTCAAAAAATTTCATAGGTTTTGTTGGATTTGTAGCCGGAGTTGAATTGTTAACGACAGATATCTGATTTTAAGAGTAGGAATGTTGATATATCCTTTCCTTTTTTCTGAAAAACAACAGGATTCTGATTCTTGAATAAGAAAAGCACTGTTGCATGAGAGTAGAGGCTGCTACAAGCTAGATCAACGAAAAATATGATTGATTTTCCTTTCCATAATCGAGAGAGTAACTTGACTTTTGTTAGTATTATCTTTCCCCTCTTTGTTCTGTTGTCAGCCCTCCTTCCCCAGAACTTCCCCAGAACAAGGACAACTCTTCGACCCAAATTCTTGGCAGTCAAAGCATCTAAAACCATATTAAATTCCCACAAAAATAGATAAAAGCACAACCCTAAAGATATAATTCAACTTATCGCATATTTATTTTTTTAAAATTATTAATTCAAAATTATAAACACAAAATTTATATAATTAATAATTTTAAAACTCATAAAATTAATCGAAATACACACAAGCTGGTTCTAGATAATTACATTAATAAAAAAACAAAAAATTTGAATGTTGTTAAAATACCATAACAATTATAAATGAATATTAGAATATATATTTCTTTTAAAATATCTTGATTATGTTATTTTAGTATCTTTTATTATTTCAAATTATATTATAATTACAAATTTTCATATAATCATTAAATCACACACAATATACATTGTAAATTATATGTAGAATTTATATATTAATCATTTTATTGTAAATCCTTCTCTGCCTTCTTAGCAACATTAAATTGAAATATTTGGCCTCACCATTAACACCCATGGATTCTCTTATTATTGATTTTTGTTGCATAAAATATACATTATTTGTGTTATGTGTAAGATTATTATATTTTATACATCATTATCAATTATCAATACAAATAAAAAAATTTGGGTGGCTTGAGTTTTTTTTTTTATCCTCTCTGTTCTTTTATTTTATATTGAATATTTTTTTATTTAACAATTATAAAAATAAATATTTTAGTTTGCAATTAAAATTAAAAAAAAATAACAATACAATGCCCATATCTTTTGTTGTGTGCAATTTTTCTTAAAAACGTTATTAATTTGTTACTTCAATTAAAAAAATAAAGTTAATTTGATAATTTAATAATTTGAATTCTTGGCAGTGTTTTTTTAATGTTTCAAATTAAAAAAAGAAAGAGAGTGAAAACATGCTTCATGTATGCAAAAATTTATTTTAAATATAAGTTTATTTTATATTTTTATTTTCATAGTTTTTCTTGTTGGTTATTAAACCATATTAAATTTTATTATATAAATATTAAAAGAAAGTTATATTTTTGTGAAATTAGAAGCACATAAGTATATATATTTTCTATTCACAATAAAAAAATTATGTTTTTTAATGTAGAATAAAAAATTTAAATACTTCAAATTAAACTTAAAAAAATAATATTTTTTATAATATAAAATAAAAAATATTTTGAAATAATTTTTTAAAATTTATTATTTATAATATGTATAGCTTATCTTTACGTGAATTGCTTTTTTTTTTTAATTTTTTTTAATTTTTTAAGTTAATCTAGATTAACTCATATAATTTTAGACTTAATCTCTTAACCAAGTTAAATTCCAAATCGAGTTTAATAACTATAATTTTAATACATTAAATTGAATCGCCATGTGACAATTATGATCTTATTCCATGTGAATAAAAGCATTGAATAAATAACCCTTAAAGAATTATAAAGTTTATATTTAACAAATGTTTGAGAGTGTAGTAGCAATTGTTTTTAAAAAAGTTTTTACTTGAAAATATATTAAAAATTTATAGCATATTAAAACATTTAAAAATATAAAAAAATATTAATTTTAAAAAAATTACTTTTGAAAAAAATATGAAACATTAAAAACAAACGGATATAACTCCATGGATTCTCCAAAACACCCTCTTATCATTTCCAATTCCCACTCTCTCCCTCTCCCCACTCCAACTGCAAAAAGAAACACATTCATGGCGATTTAGCACTCCCTCTTCTCCATTTCTTAAATTCCCAAACTACCCACCTCCATTTCCATGGCGAAATTGGATAATTCGAAATCCAAGCTCCCTCCTTACGTCTCCGCCAAAATCCACCCTTCCAACGACCCCGAAACGGATCACAACTCTTACACGCTCGAGAAATTTAGACTTTACGAGACTAGACAGGTAACAATATTCAATCATTCTCTTACCGCTTTTGATTTAAAATTCGTACTTGAATATAGCTAGGTTATTTTGGAATTTGAAGATTAAATTTGAAAACTGTAGAATTTTGGGGATCTTCGGTATTTAGTGTTTCATGTAATTGCGGTTCCAATAGTTTGAATTAGTTGATGGTCAATGTTTAAATTTCTTGAATCTTTAGTTTAATTAAGAAATTCATCGTTTCCAGAAGAGATTAGAACATGAATAATAAAACTAATATGATTTTTTTGGGTTTTCTTTATCAGAGATTTTATCTAGTTGGGAGTGATAGGAACAAGCAATTGTTTCGAGTATTGAAGATTGATCGATCAGAGCCGTCTGATCTCAATATCAGTGAAGACCCAGTTGTTTATTCACCGCAAGAAATAAAAAACTTGCTTCAGCGAATTGCTGAAGGGAATCGTGCCACTGGGGGGCTAAACTTTGTAGTGAAGGCTTATGGTATTGCAGGTTAGTGTTGGGTCACTACTATTTTATGTGTATTTTTGTGTTTTTGATGCATGGATGTGTTACTGGTGTTTGTTCTTTTGGTGTTTTTAGGCTGCATTAAGTTTCTGGAGTCATATTATTTGATTCTAGTGACAAAGCGTCGGCAAATAGGATTTATTTGTGGTCATGCGATATATGGCATTGATGAGAGCCAATTGATTACCATTCCCCATGGAACAGTTCAAACTGATGTGGCGCATTCTAAAGCTGAGCTAAGGTATTTCCTTCCCTTTGCATGCTGTTGATTGATTGGTTTGTGACCCTTCTCTTTGCTGAGCTAAGGTTTTGCCTTTTCTTCTCTTCATCCAGAATTTTTGGTTTCATGGTTTATGCAAATGCACATAAGAAACACAGGCACAATGCATTCTGTTCATGATTTTTCTTTCTCATTCTGTTATCAATGCAATACAATGACAAATACGCCTTTTCACTTTACTCTATCCTCCCATTTTGTGTCTCTGTGTGTGTTTCATGTGGTCGCTATCACTCCTTATTTGCAGCTTCTTCTGTCCTACATTTTATATGATTGCAGAATTTTCAAGCTCATAGACACCATTATGTGGGAATTTTGTTGGTCATTGTTGCCACTATCATTACCATAGCTTTGCCTAATTATTAGGAAAAGATGTTTTTTGGCATGACTCAAACAATTCAGTTTCTAGCTTGAGATGAAAAACTTATTATTAGGCATGTATTTTAAATTAGAAAAAGAAAAAAGAAAAAGAAAAATCTTATATAACCTTTTTAGGATTCTTTGTCCAATTCAATTTGGTAAAGTGCTAATTTATGTTACTACAATTGAGTTATTATACTCACTTTCCCTCTCATAGCATCAGTTTTAATGTCAAATCTTACAGAATCTTATTAGGACTATTTTTTGAATTCAATTGGGGAAAGTGCCAATTTTACATTCTACTGCTAGCACATATACTCACTTTCTCCCCCATATCATCAATCTTTCATATTTCTTATGAATGAAAAATGATTCCTGTTCTCTTTATCCTTATAGAGCATCCATGGTTTTTACGGCCACAAAAGTAAGAGGTCATGTAGGAAATTCTTGTTTAGATGAACAAAATAGCCTTGAAATTGCTAAAGAGATTGCTAACCTTGTAAGTTGGAAATGAAAAGAGGATCCCCAATCTAGAATAATCAATTTGTATTTTTTTAAGCACTTGATAAAATTCAAGAAGGAAAAGAGGCGAATGGGAGGACAAGAAATCCCCAAAAAGAAATCACGAACATGCATTCCATATTCTTATTTATTACTATCTGTTGATTATAGAGCACAAATGAGGTGCAACCCTTGTATGTATGTTTCATTTTAATAAATTGCTTCTTTTATCAAAAGGAAAAAAATCTATGGTTGAGAGAATATTGGCATACATATCATTTTAATTTTTTTATTTATTGAGAGCACATATTATTGTGACTTTCTTTTCCATGTCTTGCCCCCCCCCCCTCTATCTCTCTCTCTCTCTCTATATATATATATATATATATATATATATTTCAAACAACATAAAATATGAATGCTCTTAGAGATGGAAATAGAGAAATGAAGAATATAGTTGAAAGAAAAAGGGAAGGAGAAAGTGTAAATGTAATCTTCTTCAAGAGCATAAAACTTACAATTCATTATGTACAAAGAGAATGTTAGGAATGATTTATCCTTCGCCATCTATAATTTGTTATGAAAAAATGGTAAAACATGAGGAGACTAATTGGAATGGTTGATGTAGCAATTTTTATTTTCTCGCCTTAGTTTCATTTGCCTTTTTTCTTTTTTTGAAGCTTTAAGTATTTCGTTGCACTCTTTTCCTTAGTGGTGCAAGATTCTTTTCACCCCTTGTCTAACACGAGTCTAACTTTTAGTTTCTGAATAGTTCTTCTATCTGTTGCCTCAAATGCAGGTACAAAAAGCTATTATCTAGTGTAGATTTGACCAAGGATTTTTTCTTTAGCTACACATATCCTATAATGCAAAGCTTGCAAAAGAATGTGACCTCAATGGGTGAAGATGGGATGCCATATGATAACATATTCGTCTGGAATGCATATCTAACACGAGCTGTTCGGTCTAGATGTGGTAATACTATTTGGACAATAGCATTAGTGCATGGAAATTTTAAGCAGGTTTGCAATTCTTTTTGCTTCTTGTATCTCTAACTAATCTGTCAATGATCATTTGTCATGCTAAATATTTTACATGGTTTTTACGCTTTGAATATATCTTCGTCATTGTAACCCTGCAGTTACTTTTTTGAGATAATTTATTTTTCAACATGCTCTTGCTCTATTTTTGTGTTTTCTTTGAAGTTGTACTTCTTTCAACTATGTTTGTAGCATTATCATATGCTTGTTGATTGTTTGGTTTGATATTCTGTATTTCAAGAAAAATTTTAACCATGGCTCAAATATAGATTCATATGTAATATAATTTATGCTGGCTAAAATTGGAAGCATTACAATACTTAATGGAAATGGAGTATGTATTTGAATAAATTTTGAAGATTTGGAGATGCTTGGAACATAATTAGTGAACTGTTTCACAAACTACAAATATGCACGCAGCTTTACCATATTCTTGCTGATTATTAGATTGATATTCTGTATATTAAGAAAAATAAGTGGCCGTAGTTATAATTTCAGATGTAATGTAGTTTGTGCTAGGCAAAATTTGGAAGCTTTACTAGTACTTAATGCTAATGGAGTATGAATTTTGGTAAAAAATGGAAGATTTGGAGATGCTTGGGACATAATCTGTGAAGAACTCTAGCACAAATGACAAATGTTATAATTTGTTTCTCTTAAGCTAAAATAACAACTTCATTTCTGGTTTGAATCTGAGTTATTGGTCTGTAATACATTTTGCTGCTTTACGTCAAGTGATTTTGATTTATGGAAGTAGGATATGTGTTTTAAGGATTTGGAATTTGTTTCTAACTACATTGTTATCTTGTACAAATAAATTCCTCCAATGTGATTTCTTGATAATATCTTTAAAATTTATTCTACTTGAGTGTAATGTGTATTTAGCATTTCAACTAATTCTACTGTACTTAATCATGGCAGATCAGGCTGTCGATCTTTGGGAGAGACTTTGGTGTTTCACTGGTTTCTAGACGCTCTCGGCATTTTGCTGGTACACGGTATGTTCTGGTTTGAATAAGTTCATCTATGCATAAAGCTCAGTTGCATCTTCATGTTTTATATTTTAGAAACAAAACAAACGGGTTTATGTCACTGGATTCTGCACAGAGGCTTCCAAGCTTTTTATATTGTCCTTCTCTCTCTCTTTCACATACACATAGTAGACTGTGTGTGTTATTTAAAAGCCAGTGACCAAACTGACAGTGGTCCCAAAATTAGAGGATCCTTTTGTAATTTAATGAGTGCATGAACAGAGAGAGACCCCGACTAGTTGGGAATTAAGGCTTAGTTGCTATTTCTGGTGTTGTACTTGTAGAGAGGGATGGCTGCATGTATGGTGATGATTTACCAAGACAATTAAACTTACAAGATTGCTGCCTTTGGATTGTGTTGAAGTTGATTTTTATATGGTCAGTTTAGGAGATCAGATGTGACAGGGTGAAGTTATGAAGTCTTCCACCAAACTTGATGCAGGTTTTTCTTTGTACCCTTCACTTTAGGTTGGACTGTGTTATGGTGGCTAATGTTTTTTTTCCCCTTTGATATTCTGGTTCTTTAACTAAAAAATTATTGGTGGATTAGCGCTTCTCTTTTTCATTAAAATAATCCTTTGGTAGAGGATTTTGTTTCTAAACCAACTTTCTGAGACTTTCAGTGATGATCCCTTTTTCCCTGTTTCTTTAGTCATGCCTCCACCTTTCAAATAAATAAATAGCGAAATCCTTCACAAGACAGATGGGAACTCTAGCTAACAAGTGTGACTAGTTGAGCTATACATTTTGGGTTGCCCCAGCACCCGTCCACACACACCCACACTCTCTTATGCAGGTTTTGTTTTTATTTTAAACTCCCTTGCTTTCCTGGAATTTCTGTATTTCAGCAAGATATATTTAGGTGATGCTTTTCTTACACAAGTTTCTGTAGTAGGTTTGGTCCATTTGAGTTTTTGGGGAGTGGATTTTGGGGTCTCAAGTACATCTTTTAGAATCGTGATAGTAGTGATCTTCATTCCAAAGTTTTCAAAATTGATGTGGAAAAGGAATAAGGTCAGAATTTCAACCTGAATTGTCTGGCTTGAACAGCTGTCAAATAATATACATTGAATGTTAAACAAAGAATAAAAAATTGCTTAATTTAATCTTTGTTAATTGTCTCAGTGTCTATGTGCTCATTTGTATTTTAAATCTATTTTAGCATTCTTTCTTAGTCAAATTGGAAAAGTTTCAGCTAACAAAGTATCGAGAAAAAAATATTTTTCCATGAATGTTTGTTACAACTAAAAGTTTTTCTTCTTCTTGAATTTTATTTTTTGTATAAGTCGAGATTCATTAATAAATGAAACACTGTAGAAGGGCGAGTAAAAAATATAGTGAGGCAAGCAATAGGATACACAATCCTGTGTGCAACTTAAGGCAAACATTAACACATCCTTTCACACTAATAGTCTAATACAAATAGCTGAAGTAGTTTCTAACATGTTTAATGTTTATTTTGTGCATGTGAACCACTCTATCTTTGAAAATCCTAGATAGGTAGATCTCTTTTTTTTTTCTAATCTTAATTTGAGTCCGAACCTTTCTTCACACTAACATAATTGATGAACCACATGGCACTAGGGAATGGTCGAGGGTTGCTTAGGTTGACAACAATCACTAGTTATATGCTCTGTAATTTATCTTTTAATTTATTTTTGAGAATGTATATGCTCCAGCAAATTGCAATGCTAAGATATATATTTATTTTAAGTCTCATGTCATTTAAAACCAAAGCTAAAAAAGGTACCTCCTTAATAAAATGGCTTAGCACAACCCTTCGGCCTCAATAGACACACGAGCCTGAGGACTTAAAAAACCACTAAGTTTAATTGTCTTGGTAATTGTATTTGGCTGCATCAGCATTATTAGTTCCTGGTGAACCTGTTACAATTGGTCACCATTATTAGTTCTAGGTCAATCGATCAAAATTGGTTTGGGTTAGTCAGGTTGGCAGTCCAAATGCCTGACACAGCCGGTATTTGACCAGATTTGACTACAAGTTTCTCTTATAGCTGAACTGGAATTAAGGCCTGCTCACGGGAACCCTGGTTGAACTTATTCTATTTGACAACCTTGATTCATTTGACTTCTTATGTTTTAAGTTTAGAGATCTAATAATGAGACTCATGTTCCTTTTGACATTATCTGTGATATAATCTACACATTATGGTCTGTATTTGTTTATGCAGTCATCTGCCATTACATCATTACATTGTCCTTGGATGAATTTCTTTACTCTTGATTGCACAAGCCACAGTCTGCTTCATTATGGTTATGGGTATTATTTGAATGATTGTGGTGGCCTGTTGGAAACCATCAATTTTCATTTTTTTTGTGTCCTCGTTTTCATTGAAGCTATATCTGCTTATTTCAGAGAAGTGTTCTGACCAACCATAAAATCTTCTACTACATTTAAGACAACCCTTGTAATAACTTTATGTTGATTGAGTGCAGTTACTTGAAAAGGGGGGTTAATGATATGGGAAGAGTTGCAAATGATGTTGAAACAGAGCAAATTGTCCTTGATGAAGATGCTGGATCATGCAAGGGGAAAATGAGTTCTGTTGTGCAGATGCGTGGTTCAATTCCCCTTTTCTGGTCACAAGAAGCTTCACGATTTAGTCCTAAACCTGATATAATCTGTAAGGCCATTGATTTGACCTATTTGATTAGTTCATTGTTGAGTCTCGCAGTGATGTAGATCACATAGCACCTATAGCACCTATCTTCTTACAAAGAAGTCTTCTGATATTATTTTTCAATCTATGTTAGTGCAAAGGTATGATCCTACCTATCAGGCGACCAAATTGCATTTTGAAGACTTGGTGAAGAGATATGGCAGTCCCATAATTGTGCTTAATTTGATTAAGGTTATTTTCAGATTTATTTTTGTGCTTAATGTATTCGAGACTCTTGTTAGATTCCTTTTGATTGTTGCCTTCCTAAAATACTGATTCTGTTTGCTGTATAGATCTTGCATTATCGTACATGATGCAATTGAATAATTCTTGCATTTGATTTAATTTACAAAGGAAATCACCAGATTAGAGTTGGCTTTCTTGCTTGTTATACGATACCAGCAAACCCAAATTACTTGCTCCTTACAGTTTCTTTTGTGTACACCCGCTGATTGTTCCTTGCAGGACTTTCAAGTATGCAGCCTTTTCAACTAGATTGTCATTAAATGGCTGTTGTTGCATTGTTTTCATGTATTTTCAATACCTCCCTGGGCATTAATAAATGGTTACCTGAATTTGTTTTTCTCATTCCTAAACTGGAAAAACATATTAAAATGACGAGTGCTTATTTTCCACACTTGATTATATTATCATAATTAACAAAAGCTTATCAATCAGCTTTAGTATATCTCTGGAGAATGTGGTGATGTGTCTGTTTAAATGGTCCTCTTAAAGTATACCATCTTTCCATTATACTTTCTTCTCTCTTGGACGAAGTACATGATTTGGCATGTCCTTTTTAACTTTCTGTTTATTGAGGATCTGGAAGTTAAAGAAACCATTTCTGAATCTGTTTTAGTTTCTATGATAATTATGAATTATGGTCAGCCTCATCAAAATAATAATTCAACTTTCACACACTGACAATTTTATTCTTTTGTGACATTTCTTGTTTAACTTCAGTGGTTTATCTAATTGTCGTAGTTTTCACTTATCAACATGCTTACCACAAATTGGAATGCCTTTTCTATTGCTTTATGTCATCCTGGATGTCATTTAAATGCTCAAATGCAGACTGTTGAAAAAAGACCTAGAGAAATGATGCTAAGGCGTGAGTTTACAAATGCGGTTGTGTATCTGAACACGATTTTTCCAGAAGAAAAACAACTTCAGTTTATCCATTGGGACTATCACAAGTTTGCAAAGAGGTACATATGCATTTCTTTTCACCTCAACTCCAATTTATAACTAACAACCATCTTGAACTGACTACTATTCTTTTTTCTGTTTCCAAAGCAAGTCTGCCAATGTTTTGGCTGTTTTGGGTGCTGTGGCAAGTCAAGCACTTGATTTGACTGGTTTTTACTATAGTGGTAAACCTAGCATTGTTAAGAGGAGAGCAAACCAACTTAGTCGAACAAGCACCGGAAGGTATTCCAGTTCTTTAGTTGTATTATTTATTTAAACAAACTTATAGTGTTTATGTTACTTCATGACTGGAACTTTTCATGTAACCTTCAACTCAGGTCTCTTGGGTATAAAGTTTTTCAATGCCTAATATTCAGTTTCTTTGAGATTTTGGGTCATCCATCGTCCCATTTTATTTTGGTCTTTGAAAATTTTTTTTTAAACCATGGGTGTTGAAGTGTTAGTAGGAAATTATTGTAAAAAAAAAAACACTATTAAGGTGCCCATGTGTGTGAGAGAGCGATAAGTTAAATTACAGATATGTAATTCAAGGTCATCAAACATTCACGATTAATGTACGATATGAAGATTTTGAAGCAGCTTTTACCATTATAACTTCAAGAATATGTGCTGTGGCGGATGGTCAGATTTTCTTTTTTTCTAATCATTGCATTTTGAAAAAAAATTGACTGTTAAGTGTGTGATGTATCCCTTACATTTGTAAAAAGGTATTATAATCAATTATAAGCATGGTAACCTTGGACCTTAAGAAACCTGAAAGTAGAAAGCTTTCTTTTGTACTTGGAAATTCTGTAACCCAGGGTGTCTTCTTTTCATTTGGTAATTTAGTGCCTCTCTTGCTGAAAAGCATAAAATCAGCCATTTCTTTCTGTCAAGGCTGTTTGCTTTATCATTTCATTGCTTTTGTTTTTGAAATGAAAACCTCCAATTTAATAGTAAATGTTGGAGCAGGAAATGGGAGGTTCCTTTCAAAACAAGATTATGTAGACTGTGGGTTTCATATATAGTTGACTTTATTCTTTACAGGGACGCTTCTCTTAGAGATCTAAGAGTCAATTCAGGGGATCTTGCAAGGATTGGAAGTAATAATGAGAATCAAAATTCTTTAATTAATTGGGATAGAGAGAGTGATTCTAGTCAACTGAAAAAACAAGATAAGGTTGGTGCTGATGATGGGCCACGTTTTCAAGGTGGAGTTCTACGCACCAACTGCATTGACTGCTTGGATCGTACAAATGTTGCTCAGTATGCTTATGGTCTAGCGGCTTTAGGACGCCAGCTCCTTGCAATGGGTCTAACAGACATGCCCAAAGTTGATCCTGATAGTTCCATTGCTGCTGCTCTTATGGATATGTATCAAAGCATGGGGGATGCTCTTGCCCAGCAATATGGTGGTTCTGCTGCTCATAACACTGTATGCTTTCTCTCGAATAACTTCGGTTTCTATGATCTAATTTGCTCATAACTGTGGTCATCATATCAAGGCCCGATCTTTTTCAGGTGTTCCTTGAGAGGCAGGGAAAGTGGAAAGCTACAACTCAATCTAGGGAGTTTATCAAGTCTATCAAGCGATACTACAGTAATGCATACACCGATAGTGAAAAGCAAGATGCAATAAATTTGTAACTGTTCTTTCCATCACGCTTTCTACTTGATTTATTGCATAATTTACATTCTCTGGCTAAGCAAATGAGGTGAATTTTCAATGCCCGAACAGATGCTTTTTGTAAATACAAGGGAGTTTTTGATTTCCAGATTTTATCATCACTAGTACTTGATTATGGAGACTATATAGATAAGTGTGCATGTCAACTTTTGTAAAGATACCAAAATGCACTTCATTATTTTTTTTTGCCTGAAACACTTGTTTTTTTATTTATTGTTTAGTAAAATATGAATCATATTCTATTTGAAATGTTTCCTCTTTGGAGAGGCTTCTACTCTTAATATCTATGATTTTCCAACCATGGACTCAAGTTTCAATAAGTTTCATATTTCATATGTGGATAAGAGATATATCTAACAAACTAAATCAAAAACTTTTGACTGAATTCTTGGAATTCCAAGACGACAGTGTAGGTTTTGTTACATATAACCAAAACCAAACACAAAAAGCTAGAACTATATTCCATGTTTTATTAGTGAGTGTACTTCAGTATTTGATTATATTTGTATGCGATCATTAATTTTTTTATTTTCTTAACTTATTTTTTATGATTAAGAGACTGTTTGGCATTGCGTTTTAAAAGTGCGTTTGACATGAAAAAACATCAAATTAATGTTTTTTTAGTGCTTTCTAATGGTTTTGATGTACTAGTGTAAAAAATGAAAAATAAAACTAAAAAAAAAACATTTTGATGCATTTTCAAGCGAAAAGCACCTTGCTCCGCAATACCAAATGCCCACTAATACTATTTTTGGCATGCATTTTCCTTAAGTGTATTCTGAGATTATCTCTTTGCTGCTTTCCAGATTTCTTGGTTACTTTCAACCACAGGAAGGGAAATCTCCTCTTTGGGAGTTAGATTCAGACTACTATCTTCATGTCTATGGGAATGCAATAGAAGAAGAAGACCCCTGTCCAGATAAGTGGTAAATTAAAATAAAAAAAATAGAGTTGGGTTAGTTCAAATTCAGTACATCTCATCTTTTGATTATTTTATTGTATCTTACTTCAACAGCAATTTGGAAACCAATGCTAAGCCTGTAAGAGTTGGAATACCTCTTGCCCCTATTCCAGCTTGCAGGGAGGATTTTTCAAGAATGAAGTTGACATCATTTGATAAATTGATTGACCGGACATGTAGTACTGTAAAGAATGTAAGACTTTATAGTGAACCTGATCACAGACCAGGTGGCAGTGCAGGAAATTCTGGTGTGGCTCCAGATGCAGCGTAATTTTTCCCTTGACTAGAGCTGTTAACTTGTTGCCTGATTTTATCATTTTTTCTCTCTGTTGCATGTGTCTAGGTGCACACATCTGTTTTTACCTCTGAAGTGCAGACATCTTTTATGCGTGGTTCAGTTTTCTTAAATCATCAGTTGCATGTGTTTCTGATGTCTTCAAACTGTTATCCAGGATGTGCTGCACCTCACATTACTATACAAATTTTGTGTTTCTTTATTTCAGCACTGACTATACCGCATTAGTTGAAAGGATCATAGGAAACTTTTGGCCTTATTGTTTGGCCCTTTTAGTGTAGTGAAACATAGCTCTTTGCATTTAGTACAAAGTTTATTGGTTTGTTTTCTCCCTTCTTAGCCCTTGGCAGGTTTGGTATTGAGACATAAAATGATATGTAAATGTGAAGCTAAAGGAATATTAAGATTTCTTCAAGGATACTGAGAATTTCAAAAACACATTAAAAAAAGTTAAGCAAATTGAGATTTTTTCAGTATTTTGCCTAGTTTGGAATTGGCAAAAGTAACAACTTGATGTAGACTATGCTGATTTATGTCTTTATCCTTTAGACACTGTATTTGCATTGGAGAAATCTCTTAAAATGGTCCATTGATTGTAAATTTTTTTCATTATTGTGTCCATAGTTCTAATTTTGATTCGCACTTGCCTCTTGCCTGCTCTGAAATGGGTTGCTTGGGTGCATGAAGTTTGTAAGATGTATTCGTGACTTTTTTCAAGTGCTTGCTATACTCACTGAATATGCTTTCTTTTGCAGTGAAATACAGCTCAAAAGCCCAAACTGGCTTTTTGGCCAGAAAAAGTATGAGGAGAGTGGCAATGCCCCCAAGGCTGCTAAAAGTGAAATTGAAAATGGAGTATCTCAGAAAGAGATTTATGTTGATGGTTACTCAGAATTAAATTTGCTTTCTTCTGTTGATGATATCAATGAAGAGGATATCTTCCAAAGGTACTTTTAGATATTGTCTTCCCATTTTCCAGAGAGAATACATTACTCTTAGACTTTCGTTTCTGAATGCAATGCTGACCAAATTGGCTTTCTATTAGTCAAAGTTGAGCTTTATTAATGGTTTATGAACCAAGCAAGGGTCTAAACACCCCATACTTTGCTTGCTCAAGCTGGCAGATTTGGCTATAGCTTGAGTCCTGGGCAAAATTATCTATCACCATTCACATGTAACTTCATGCATGTCAGTGTGTGGGCATGCATATGCAAATTCCTATTAGTTTTCTAGGTTGGATGATAAAAATTTGAATACTGCTCTTTGATTAAGAATGTAAATTGATTCTGCAACTATATTCACTAAATTTAAAATTCATGCTAGTCACGTGGTTGCAATTTCTATGATTTGTACTCTTTTTGTTTATTTATCTATTTATTTTTGTGGCAACTCAAATCAATGACAATTGTCCGGTTGTGGTTCGGTTTCAAGGTACCTTGCAATGACTTCAGTTGATGAAAGCGGCTGGTATGGTGGCACGCTACTAGGTGATCAAGATGAAAGCAGTGAGATATATAAACATTATGCTGAATTGTGCCAGGTAAATTGATTTAGGCTCCAAGTACACTTGACAAATAGGCACGGAGACATTTGCAACCTGATGAAACCTACTTTTTGGCATGATATATTTTGCGCGGTGCTGTGTTTCATCACCGCACAATATTTCTCTCTCTCTCTCGGTGTGTGTGTGTGTGTGACATTTGTTATTTTAACAAATGGTAATTGGACCAACAGGGGCCAGCTATGGAGCCCTTCGAGCATGATCTGGATAGGGAGAAACACTATGCTGATGTTGTACGCATGAACGCAATTGATGTTTTAGATGATTCGGCTGTTGAAGCAGAGATGGAAGCTGCTCTCATGGATTATGATCGCATTGGTGCTGATCTTGGGATTGTACCAATGTCATGCAAATCCTTCGCTGCAGATCCAAGTTGGTTGACGAGATGGATTATTGGGGAAGAGAAGGTAGAAAAGATCTAAAGCTAGCTTCTGTATGCGCTATATGACTGTTGCAAGCACACATAAGAGTCTCCAGTTCACAGAAAAAGTAAATAACTGTTTACATAAATAAATAGAAAAATGAAAGTATATAGTTGTTTGTAACATGCAAAGGCGTGAAAATGCCCTCTTAATTGAGGCACGAATTACATCTTATATGTAGACTCGATATACACATTCTCTCAAAAGGAAATTTCAATCGGCTGTGTTCTATAAAAACTGCCTTGGATGCTCCCCCCCCCCCCCCCCCCCCCCCCAAGTGATACATAGCAATAAGTTTGTCTGTTTGTGTTTGTGAGTCGGTATTTAGAGAATGCGTTGTTCTTTCCCTTATGCAGAATGGTTTTTATAAGTGCTAGGCAGTCACTTCTGGTGCACTGCCACAGGGGGACTGCATCTTGAAGGTGCCCTCCATTTCCTTTGCCTTGGCATGAGTTGCTCCAACAGCTGCAATAAATTCTTCATGGAATGTGTTTGTGAAAAAAATTTAGTCAAGACTGCTTTCTTTGCTCTGGGGTGTTGATTATTCAACTTCACGTCTTTGTCTTGAAAAAAATCGATTATATGTGTTGTCCTTCTTTCAATTTTAAAAATAACAACTTTATACTCCTGCCATGTGTATTGACTAGACATTGCAGTAATGGAAACGGAAGCGGGTAGAGAATTTTGCAATGCTACTCTATCTTCAACTACAAAGTAATTCTCAGAATTGGAAAAAAAAAAAAAAGGAAGATAAAATTCTACAAGCAATATGTTGAGGATAATTTAAATGATTTATAACTAAAATTTGATGTATACAATTTACTTTGGATTAGGTGAAAGTGACTCCCCGTTCTGGAGAATGATCCAATCAATTAAGATTTATCATTTTATTTGACTATTTTTTTTAATTTAATCTAGAAAAAATAAAGTTTTTTTAAGAGAAGCAAGAAAAACAATTTTGTCTTATGATTTACGTGCAAATTATAAGATTTTAATAGTTTTCGAGTTTTTAATCTGAGTTTGAACTTTCAATACATGTTAATACATAAAATTATAAGATTTTACAAGTCTGATTTTGACAACAACGACTGATTAAAACAATTTTAAATGTATATGCAATGGCAGTTGTAGAACTTCAAATTTTGTCTCTGATGTGCTCTTTTCATCTTCTTAACACATTTATTATCGAATTTTTAAATAAATCTCAAATTGTCAAGTTGTTAGTAATCTGGATATGGCTGCAGAGATCTAGGGTAGGATTCAAGCCCATTTCTGTGTCGGGGATATCATTTTGCTTAATAGTTGTAGGTTATCTGTTCTTGGCGGTGGCTGGGTGTGTGCCTCAAGGAAGTCGGAACATGAAAGAACCAGGAGTCAGTATAGTTTGAGTCCAGCAAATAGATCATGTAGTTGAAGTTGGAACTTTAAAAGGTCATCAAGTGCGGATTTTGACCCGCAAGACGTTGCCAGCACTTGACCTCCATCCTCAAGGTGCAGAGTCTAGATTTGAATTGTAATGTTTCTACATTTTCTTCAATGAGGCTCTTTAATGTTGATCTTGTTTGTTTTTTAATGAAAAACTCTGTTTCTTAATTAATTAAAATCACAATCTATTCTTCATATGGTTATAATTTACATGGATTTAACCTGATTCTCACAACAGGTGCGGAAGAACAAATTTGTTGAGAAACATCTAAACTTTCATCTCCAGACGCAGCGTGTAAAAACAGTTGGAGCTGATGGAGTAAAGGAGATATGGCTGAGTAGTGAAGACACTGGAGCATATGGTAATTTTCTGATGTTTCTACCATTGGGTATCTGCTGCAGATACGAGATTATTTTTTGTCAAGAAATCTTGTTTCTAATGAATTCTACACATCATTCCATCGTCTATTAACAACAGATGCTTATTTTTGCTATGTTACTGTTTGAAGGTGCTGCTGATCATCTACATTTCTTATCCTTAAACTAGAGTAACAAGTGAAAAATAGATCTACATGCTTACCAATGTGAAAAATTAATTATAAAATTCACCATGTTCATATCATCCAGTGAAATAGCATGTTGCTGCTCGGCAGAAAGAGTTTTGTTCCATGACTCGTGAAAAAGTGTAATGCTTGGAAACAAAATAATTTGAGATGTTAATTATACTAGTTCTTCACAATAAAAATTGTTGAACAGATTGAATTTCCTGAAACCTTACAGGTTGTGACTTTGGGGTTAATCTTCCAATATTATTGAATGCTATTGTTGCTGAACTTCCTTCTGATGCAAGCACAATGCTTCGAATTGGGATGAAAAATCCACCTTTCATTCGTGAACACTTGTGTGTACTCCTTTCTTCATGTACCAGTGCAGGCTGGAAGTGATGCCATTTTGACTGTATGTCCCAATATTGTTGATCTTTTCTTTTTAGTGCTGATAGTAGCTTCTCCTTACCTCCGCAACCCTAACAACGATCCCAGCTGTAGTTGTATAATTTATGTTAGGGTGGCTGCTAGAAAATATCATTGTATGAGATCTCCAGGCAATGAATCGAGAATACACTGTGAATGTATTCAGGACTGTGGTCGACACCTTGACTGAGCTAGTTCCAGAAATGCAGATTGCTACCGATATAATATGTAGATTCCCAGGTTAGTTTGCAGACTCAGATTTCCAGTTCGCGGCCCTTTATTTTCTGTAATTTTTTATGTCTCACTTGTTAATTGCATATTTCTATAATAGTTTTCACAGTAAGTTACTGGTACACTTTTTAAGTGAAACTGCTCAAGTGAACTATCTAAAATAGTGATATGACATGTAATTTCTAGATTGTGAAATCATAGATGTCACTAGAGATGTTTGGTACACCCTTGGTCGGGTAATAATGACCCTTTGTGATTTTTCAAAACCAATATAACATACTTGCGACTAGTATTTTGTTTTCAAGTTTATATTACATATTTAACAAAAAGGTTACTGAAGATATTAACTCTGTTAAAATCAATTAAAAAGAGTAGGTCAAAGATAAAATCTGTCGACTTTTTGAATTGATGGGGGCAATAATTATGGTGTTATTCAGTGTAATTGTTTATTTTCCTGTGTCTCTTATCCATTTCTTTCTCATCAAATGTACAATGAGTTGATCCATTATGAAAATTCATGCCTATATCATATGCATATTATAGGGAGGAAAAACATCATTTATTTCTTTTTGTAGTTTGAGGGACTGCTGCATTGCGTGTGCACACCTTGGTCATTTTAACATCTAGTATGTTGTGTTCGCCTTGAGTGTGTTATGAAAATTTATAGCTGTGGTACCCACACCATAATGGAGTGCGTAATGGCATCTACTTCGTGCTATTTTCTATTTTTAATCTGCTTTCCAAATCCAGGGACACCTGCTGCAAGGATGAAGAAGGTCCCAAGTAATGTAGTAAAGCAACAAAGCCGTGAATTGACTTCTATCTTTGAAGCTTTCATTCCTTACAATGGAATGGAGGGCAGAGTGGAAAGAATACGGATAACAGATCGCAATAGATGGAATTCACTTGATGAGATGGAAATATCTAAATGAAATACTCTCGCTCTAAGGCCCAGTTGCTGTTTTTATTTTATTGTCTAATAAATTTGATCTAGGTGGTCATGAAAAGGTTACTAGGATTGCGTGTTAATCCTTCTCTGATATGTTTTGAATGTTCTTATTCGTTTCTCATTTCTATTGAAACCAACTTGCTTACACTGACTTAAAAATGAGAGCCCCTCTCTTTTTTGGCTCAGTTCAAACAGGACACTTGTTTCTTCTTCTTCTCTCTCTCTCTCTCTCTCTCTCTCTTTTTCCTGGAACTGAATGGCGAGCTTTCTTAGTTTATGATTCGACCTCTTATTTCCCTTTTCTGATTAGTTTTTTTCATTTCCCTAGTTTGGCCACACAAAAGCATACAAGCAGGTTCTCATAGTTGCTCCAGAAAGCATGCTTGGTGCTTCAGCTATTGTTAAGATAACCTCTGTTGGAAGGTGGTCAGTAATTGAGACTCTCAACCAAATAAATCAGAAAACAAAGTCGGTGGAGAAAACACTCAGTGAGTACAAATGTTCTCCCTGTTCTGACCCATGTGAGTGCTGTGAATATTCAAGAGAGACAGAAGCTTGTGCTTGTGGGGATCAGAGAGCTGCATGTGTAGGACCGACGACTTTAGAGCAAAGTAACATTTCTCAGAATAAGACCGAAACAAAAGAAATCTCATTGGATGGTTCCTAAGAAAGTGGAAAAATTAGTCACAAAAAACGGTGGTGAATGATACTGCCTCGGGATCCAAAAAAGAAGAAGCGAGAGTGGGCCAAAGGAGCGGGTGATTGGGTGTTGTGGATAGTACACTTCTAGGAGGATTAATTGTCAGCTTTTTTACTGTTGTAGCTTCACTAATACATGTTGGATTTAGGACCGTGTCATCCAAGTCAACTATATATTTGTATTTTACTTGTCCAGTTTTTTTGTGGGGTAATCTTCATAGAAGATTTGACACGTATGGAAATTCTTGTGTTGTAAATGGCAAGAGTTCTGTTCCAATGTTATCGAGGGGATAGCTCAATTCTACTTTGGATTGCCAATTCTTTGGGAATTGTGGAATTCTCTCCTTTCTCTTGGAATGATTTACATGCTTAAGCAGTTCCGCTTGTTTATACAGATCCAATGCTTGATCTTTGAAGCTGCTTCAGTGTGTAGCCATCTTTT
>Ga0325403_1001095_pt1 | contig 21839 bp, 12 predicted proteins | sample PopdelMetagenome_19_FD_205665 | JGI IMG/M metagenome (GOLD analysis project Ga0325403, IMG submission 205665) | Populus deltoides microbial communities from Bellville, Georgia, United States - Xylem-PdKOR-R4 | ecosystem: Host-associated > Plants > Phyllosphere > Stem > Wood/Secondary xylem... | reverse complement strand
TTATTTTTTGATGTTTGGCAGTGTAATGAAAATTAAGTTGGAAAATATTTTCTAGTATTTGGTTATGTCATGGAAAATGAGCTAGAAAATAACTTATTAATGTTTTATTTTTTTCAAGTTTATTAAAATAATGAGAAACAAATCTTACAAATTAAAAAGTTGAATGAGAATAAAATTAAAAAAAAATAATTTCATAAATTATCTCAATTAAAATAAATAATGATCAAAATAATAGAGATTAAATCTAAAAAAATAAAAAAAATTAAAAGATGAAGAAATTAAAATAATAATAATTAACATCTCATAAATTATTTTAAATAAAATAAGTAACAATCAAAAGAATTAGGACCAAATTTGATAGATAAAAAATTTCAATTAAAAAATGATAAGGGAAAAGCAAATAATAATTATAAAAACAAGGATTAAAATTAATATAAAAATTAAATTCTAAGGGATGAAATTGAAAAAAATATTCAAAACAAAATATATATAGCAATCAAATGTTTGGGCATCAAATTTGATATAATCAGTAAATAATATGATATTTTTAAATTTTTCACAACTTTTAGAAAACATTTTCCATCCAAAATAAAAGAAAAATATTTTTTTAAAAACTAAGCTAAATTTTTACTTAATTGTAAAATGTTTTATATTAATTAATTTTTTTAATAACAAATAAATATAAAAAAATTTAAAAAGTGATACTCAAAAACTATTTTCCAGGATAAAACGCAGCCGAAGTTAAGAACATTGGGAAAACAACAATAGCAGGATTCCAGCCTGCGGTGGCAATTTAAGAACATTTATTACTTGACCACTCGGTAGAATATGGACTTCCTTGTGAATCTCACCAAGATACTATTTAATGATAATATTTTAAAATAGAAGCAGCCCTTACACCTTCTGCTGAGCTTCTGACCAACACGTTACTGAAAAAAATAAATTTTAAATACTATTTTTTTTCACTTAAAAAATATAAAAAAACAAAATAAAAACCCAAATAAACCTGCTTGTAGCATAAAATCATCTTAGTTCAGAATTTATTTTATTTCGAAAAATATCTTTTGTGCTCATTAATCCTTTCATACTATCTATTTCTTCCTTTTCTACTTCTTAAAATAAAATAATAAATAAATTTAAAACAGACAAAAAAATAACTAATTAATTAGTTCTCAAGAGTAGAAAGATCATTTAATTTATCTTATAAAAATAAAGAGTGATTAATGATTGAAGTCACGCGCTGATTTCCGAAACTATAAATTGCAACCCTGACATCCTCAAAAGGCTCAAATGCCAGATGTCCGTCCAATCACAACACAACAACAGCTGCCGCGTGTTGAAGCCCCAGACGAAAAGCATCTTTCCTTGTCAACGGGAACTGAAACTCACGCTCCTTATAGGCTTATACTAACCAGAACTAACCCACCCATCACACGAAATTTCAACGACAACTGTGTCTTCGAAGAAATTTCCCACAGCAGCTCAAGTTTCTCTCAGTGTCAGGAAATCTTGTTATCTTTTACCGGAAAACATGACCTCGGTTGCTCAGGTAATTAGTCCGTGAAGTAAATATTAATCTCTGTTGATTTCGTTGTAACCTTGATTTAGAACTTGTTAATCACAGATCTTCTTTCATTCTTTCTTTTTGCTTTACCAAGGGTTTCACTAAGTCCCTTGCAATGACCGTGCTATCGGAGATCGGCGACAAGACTTTTTTTGCTGCTGCGGTTAGTGTTATTTATTTATTCTCTAAGGAATTTGGTGTATTTTCTTGATCTATTACCTAAATTAATTCTGAACCTGTTTTTTTTTAAAGGATATAAATTACAGAAAGTTGCCTCTCTTTTTTTCCCTTATGGTCAAGTGGGAATTTCTTGAGAGAGAGATTAATTTTTGGGAAAAGCTTTATGCGTTGAATTTTATTAAACGATGATTAATGTGTGGAAAGTAACGCTATTTTTTTAATTAAAGAAAAAGGAATATGCTTATGATATAATTTAATATGGATAGTGGTTTTTAAATTTGATAAAGGGATAAATTCTCTATGAGTTTGAAAGGTTCTGTTGCTCACAGGACCGTTAGATCAGGGATTAATTCTTCTTTTGTTGTTTAGATTATCATTACCGTACCTTTCCCCTTCTTCTTTTTTGGTACGTTACTTTATAGGATCGGGTGGGTATTGTTTTCTCCACAAAGTACCTGCCTGGGTTGTTTATCGCCATGTTGAAATAACTGAGATTGTGTCTCTAAGATGGAGTTTCGGCAACTTATTTACGTTCGCTTTGGATGATGCTTTTCTGTTGAAAAACCGAAAAAACTTGCATGTTTTGTTTTCTTCATTACTCTTGCCCATCCCCATCCACCTGCTTCTTCCTTGTCTCATTTAAACTTGGTAACCTTTAGTTGCTTTCAATCACTGGGATGGCCTTTGCAGTTATGGTCATTGAATTCTGAAAATACCAACAAAAAATAAAGAAAACGATAATGGTAAAGAAAATTTAAAATAAATGCTTGATGGTACCAAAAGTATGAAGCAAGGTGAAATCAAATTTACTAGCAAGTTACATAGTTTCAAGGACTTGCTGTATTTATGGACAAGTTGGAGTTTGGAAAATGAGTATCTTTGATAACTTTCTGGCAGTACGAATATAAAAAATCAATCTAATTTAACAGCCTTTATATTTGTAATTATTCATATATTTTTGAGCTCTCCAAAGCTTATGTTTTGAACCAAGTGAGCACAAGAGAAGTTGAAAAAAGACAATGATTGTAGTTTACAGCCAATTTGCATCGTGCATACTGCCTTCACTTTTAGTAAAAGCTGCCACAAAAAAACATTTGTGATGATAGATACACGGAGAAGGATTCAAAATCTCATTTGACTTGTTCCAAAATGACATTCTTTGCTTAAGTGGCCAATGATGGTGTTTTTTAAGTTTTCACTGCTCATTTCACTTGAAGATTTCATAGTTTCTGTTCGAGAGTGTCTTTTATGCTCCGTAGTTTACTTAGTATAGAGAATCAGGCATCATTCTGTCATGTATGCTTTCTCCAATATCCCTTTTGCATAGTCTTCTGATTAAAAGCCAGAATTTCTATCACAATTTCCCTATAACTAGTTATTTATAATTCTCTCGCTTTTTGTACCTGCTTGCCTTACTTGTGCTGCTTGTTTCTAGATCTTGGCCATGCGTCACCCAAGAAGACTTGTTTTGTCAGGTTGCTTGGCAGCTTTGATTGTAAGTGTTTTCTCTTGTTTTTTTCATGCTTGATTGTAGATTTGACAAAATTGCCCTTTCCGAGTGCCCAATTGTTAATTATAATATTTGTTGATTTTTAGGTGATGACTATCCTTTCTGCTATCGTTGGCTGGGCTGCTCCAAATCTGGTAAGCAGTCTGTTTGAGGCCTGGATAGTTTTGTTTGTTGGTTAATTTTGTGTTTCTATTGGGGTGCCCTTTTTTGATGTTGTGGCGGAGCAATTACATTTCTTTTAGATGCAATTGAACTTCTTAAACAAGTAATTGATATATTTTGCATCCTCAATGTCTTCCTTGGGACACAAATTTCCTGGTAGTACACAAGAAAAGCCTATGTATAGCCTGTTGTAAGCTGTAGTTCGTGTATAGTTAGCTCTCCAGGCTGTCTTTGGTTATGTTACTCGATAAGTCCATAGGTAGCATTGACAAACATAGCTTATTAACACCCCCTCCCCTACCGCTCACCCTTCTCTAGTCATCTATCTGTTCTGCAGTATTTGTTTAAGTGCACGTATCTATTTAAAGTTGTTAAGTGAGACTGCCTTGTCACTTTCTTTTACATTTGTTAATTGAGTTTTCATCCATGTTTGCTGATCTAGATCTCTCGTACTTGGACTCATCACATAACAACAATACTGTTTTTTGGATTTGGGTTTTGGTCATTGTGGGATGGATTTAATGACAAAGGGTAAGGGTTTGATCTTCTTTCTTTGTTAGCTTTCCTTTTCACTCTTCTCCAGCTTCACAATTTGTTCTCATTGGAATTTATTTCTATTGTTTTGAACAGGGAGGCTGAAGAATTGGCAGAAGTTGAAGCTAAATTGGTTTGTTTCTTCCCTCTGATGATATTTACATTTAACTGGAATGGTAGTTCACTTTGCCTCTGTTTTATCATTAGGATGCTGATTGGAAAGCTAACACAGGAACCACCAAAGGTGGTAGCAAGGTATAATAACTGTGCTCTGTGTACTGGATAACTAGCACTTCTTACTTGCTTATCTGATCGTGAAGGCAATAGTCTTCTGTACTGACCTTGCTCTCCCCCCCCCCCTTCTATTTGGGTTTGGGTTGACTCTTGATGTGGGGGCACTTTGTTCAATATTCTTGGCATAATAATGTTTATTGTATTATTTCCTAAATTGTTAAGATTTTCCAGATTTTGAAGAGTTCTAGAAGAGCTCAACACTCAGTCTAGTAAAACAAGCATAATTTTAAAGACCTTGTTGTCTATAAGGTTAAAATTTCATAGTCATCGAAGATCGGGAAGGCCTTCAAAGAAGGCTCGGGAGTTACTGTGCAAGATTGTCTTTATTTACTTTGTTGTATTTGGATTCTTTTTCCTATTTGGATTAGGACTTTCAATTTAATTAAGATTTTTCCTAGTTAGGAATCTATGCTGGATGGATTCTATTAGTTATGTAAGTTTTATATAGGAATCCTTTTTCTATAAAGGATTTTACATCTAGAACTAATAAAAATAAGGATGTCTAGTTTATTTTTGGAAGATTAAGATTATTATTCAGACTTTATAAAATATCAGAGTTTATTCTCTAAATTTCTCTATAGCTTGTGTTTGTAACTTTAGGGTTTAAGAATCCTAGCTTTTATCCACGTTATAGCGTCAACTCCACTTTATTGTTGTTTTTGGTTGCTGTCCTTTGGAAAGAATTTAGTCAAACAATTACAATATTTCCTTTCCTCAAAAAATGAACAGAAATGTGCAATCAGTAAGAGAATATATGTCTTTTGTTGTTAGGTATCTTATTGTCCTAGAGCGGATTGGATTTATGTGTATTTAGCTGGTGGAGGTTTTTATTTATTTATTTAATTTCCTTTCTGTATTTAATGCAAGTAATTGCCCATTGTGTGGCATCTCTAAACATGGACCACAGAGCTGCTTATATCTGAATTTCAAAATAATAGTAGGCTGGGGTGCAGCTTATGTGCTATCAGGTGTTGGTACCAGAATGTGGCATGTCTAATGTACATTTTTCATTAATCTTCAAACATCTGGATTGATGATAAATGGAATCATTAACTGGACATTTCCTATATTTCATGAGACAAATGACTCAGTCATGAGTCATGCCTAGATTGGTTATGCATACCAGCAATTTAGTTTCATAGCTGAATGTTTCTAACTTTGGTCCTTGAATATGCTATATGCTTCTTGGTTTCAAACTTTTTAACTGTTTTATTTCCAGGACGATGATGAGTTGAAAAAGCAGAGGCGGCCATTTCTTTCACAGTTGTTCTCGCCAATACTCTTAAAAGTAATGCTTTTTTTTTTCTTTTTGAACTATTAGATTTGGAACTCTGAAGTACTACTGTTGGTCAAGGAAAAAAAAATCTTATTTGACCTTTGGGATAACCAGTTTTATCATGCGTGTTCTGCAGGCATTTTCCATTACATTCTTTGGTGAATGGGGTGACAAGAGCCAGGTAAGAATCACCGTCAGGACCCATACAACCTATTAATTTATTCTCATGGTGATGGTGCTTCATTCTTATTTTGCACCATGTTCGATTGCTTTTCAGATAGCCACCATTGGCTTGGCTGCTGATGAGAACCCAATAGGTGTAGTTCTTGGTGGAATTGTGTAAGTTATAGTGTTTTCTCCATGCATTTATTGGAGTCATGCTATTTTTCTTGTTTGAACTTGATATATACCACCAAATTTATTGTGATTGATTGTTTTTCCTTTTCTTCAGAGGGCAAGCATTGTGTACTACTGCCGCTGTTGTTGGTGGAAAGAGCTTGGCATCTCAAATATCTGAGAAAATAGTAATTATTGATCTTTGCATTTTTCTTCATAGCATATTCAGAATGTTTTTCTCTACATTATGTATGCAAGGAATCTTTGATATCAATGCTGTGCTTTTTTGCCATTCAGGTTGCATTGTCAGGTGGAGTTCTTTTTATTATTTTTGGAATCCAATCCTTCCTATCAACGGTTGAGTAGACCCATCATCTAACTAGCAGTAAGTACTTTCAATTCACTTAGATACCTCATTCATGGTGTATAAGATGAGAAGAGGAGGGGTGGGAGCTGGGGTACATGGGCAAGCTCTATAATATATTTATTGGAAAAAGAGAAGGAAATGCAGAAAAAATGTTGTCCAACAGAATATTTAGGGGGTGTTTGGGAGTGAGTTTCAAACTGTTTTTCATCAAAATTTGATTTTTTTTTTTGCTTCAAATTATTTTTTTTTGCGTGTTTTTAGATCGTTTTGATGTGATGATGTCAAAAATAAATTTTAAAAAAATAAAAAAAACATTATTTTGATATTTTTCTAAGTGAAAAGTATTTTGAAAAGCAACCGTTACCATACTTGTAAACACCCTTTTAGAATTGGTTGGGTGGTAAGATTTTCACTAGTGTGAGAAAATATTTCCACTCCAGGAATCACCCTCACACAGAAATGTGCAGGCCCCTTGCTTGCACATGCACACACACAGTCATGAAAAAAGACTGCAGCAAACGTAGATGCAAAATTTACCTGTCAGAACAGGATGCAAGAACTAGTTTATGATGGGCTTTGTCATTAAATTGGAATGCCTTTCTATCAATTAACAAATAGAACTCTGAGAACAATGGCTTCAAGTGGCTACACAGGCATGACGCTGGTTAATAGGTGAGAAGAAATTTGCATTTTAATCTGTACTATTCAATACTCTAACAATGGATCTGTTTGTGAATGCTTGCATTCAGGGATTGAAACTGGTTAGGTATAACCTTCAAACATCAAGAAGGTGATCGATCTTGAAGGACATGACAAGATTATTTACAAGAGCAATTGCACAAAACAGAAATTCCTGATTCGAAGAGCAGTAGCATATTTGATTGTCAAAATCAATGGCGTGTTATATACTCTACTTAAATGATATTTTGTTGGATCTTGATATATCTTTACTTGAATGAAGTACGAGGCACCAAATCTTCCTGCACGCAGTTGATTTTCTGCATGTAATTTGAAGGTTTCCTGTTGATTTGTTAAAGCAGATAATATTTGGGAAATTTGTCTAATACAACCTTTTCGAATATATCTTGATATATCTTTATTTGGGAAATGAATATAAGACGGAAAAGATTCTATACTCGGTGCTGCGGCTAGTTGTGAAATAGTGCTGTGGCATGTGGGTGCCTTTGATCAAAAGGTTCAGTGACATCACTGCCACGATGGCTCTGATTAGAAGAGGTTCAAGTTAGATTTCTGCAGCCGAAAAAATAATAAAGGATCCAAAAGGAGGAACAAGACATGTTTTGTGAGTCTGCTCATTTGGTAACAATCAGGTTATTAAATGGAACGGGTCATGATATATTGAAAACAAAACAGTACTGCTAGTTCAATATAGTTCGAGAAAATCAAACGTGATAAAGCTTTGGGGAATCGTGTGTTCAGCACAACATCCTGTTTACGACATGGATGACAACCACAGATTGCAGTTAATGTAACAGCTGCAGATCAGTCCCTTTTTATTCAAAATTAGCGAATCCTGCCAATTGCATCTGAACATGGACGAGACCGATACGTTAAATATGGGCACTGCTTTGTTATATACATCTATTGCTTTAATGACACTTTTAACAGGAAACCATGTAATTTCATCAAGACAGCCCTCAGCATCCACCACTGGCAGGTTCGATTGAACTCAGAAGTCCATTGCCCCTCAGCTGCATGCAGTGCTCTTCAGCATCAGCCTGAGTGCAAATAATCACCACTGACAAGCCATTGTAGTGTGCTTCTTGCATAATGTTAACAGCATTGTCAAGGGTCATCCCGGGGATAACTTTCATCAGAACTTGAACAACATATTCACGTTTATTGTAATTGTCATTGTGCAGTATCACACGATAAGGTGGTGCCATTTTCTTTGATTTCCTGAAGATTATTTGAAGATAAACAATATTTACTCAAGTGAATGATTGGAGATCGATAGACAGTGCAAATAAGAAATAATAAATCAACACCACTGTGTTCACGTAAAGGGTAACCCTGATTTGTAATTAAATTTAAAATGATAAAAAAATAATATATATATTTTCCAACTCTCATCAACCTGAATTATTCCCACAGGAACGCACCTGAATCGGGGTCATCAGATATCAAACTACTCTCTCCTGGGGGGGGGGGGGGTGGCGGCTGGTACGTACCTCAAATCAAACTCGGATTCGCGACCAGGAGTGGTTCTCTCGATAACAGGCTTCTCCAATATCCCTCCTCCTCCTCCTTTGCCTGAGACTGTTGCTGATATAGACATGAGAATCCCACGGCTGGCACATGGTCCTCTACAAACAGAGTTCTTGTCACCTACTAAAAAAAAACAGAAAAATAATAAATAATGGCAACCAAGTTTATGTCCCAAAGACATCCACCCGAGACCCAACTACCACTCTACTCAATACCACCAGTTAAAACACGAACATCCCGCCGGAAACCAGGATTGATAAAAGAGATGAAATGAGATTTACGGAAATTTGAATTCAAAATCCCCACCAAAACTCAGAAAACTGATATCCTCTGTCCCTTCTTAATTAATTATTAATTATTCAACACGAAAGAAAACAAAAGCAGCTGGAGAGTAACACTGCAACGACCAGCTAGCTAGCATGGTGTTTGTTCTTGGACAAGAAATAGCAGCAAGAAATACAGCTCGTAAACCGTAGCCAAAAGTAATAGCTGATGGTCGTTATAAAATTGAATTTAGAGAAATAAATTCGAGTAAAATAAAAGTAGTTAAGGGAAGAAAGAGTAATAAGTACCGGGTTTAGGGTTAAAGACGTGATTGGGTGAGAGAGCTATTCTCCCACAAATCGCAGTCTCCATTGTCGCCCCCTTCTCCCTCTCCCTTCCCGAAACGAGAAATGGACCCTGTTTATTTTCCTTTCCTTTTCTTTGAAAAAAAAATAGTAATTGTAAAAGATTTTTTTTTTTTTTCGTTTTGGAAAAAAAATGGGCAAAACAAACTGGTGGTGGAGTTGGGTTGTGACTGGTGCAGACAAAACATCTCAGAAAAATAAAAAGAAAAAGAAAAACTCGTGTACGGAATGTATAAGCATGAAAACACGTCGTTTTGGCACTCTTATGAGCAAAAGTTTTGTTACATAGGTTTTACAACTAGTTATTTTTATTTTTAGTATTGTTGTTCTTTTCCATTTCTTCTAAGCTTCTCGGTTAAACATTATTTTGTCTTGATATTTTTATTTGTTTTTAATGGTTAGAGACTAGAGACTTCGGTCTGTCTGATAATATGGTATTTGTTTTTTAAAGTATTTTTTTATTTAAAAATATATCAAAATTTTTCATATCAATACGATACAAAAATATAAAAAAATTAATTTAAAATTAAAAAAATAAAAAATATAATGAGATCACAATATCAAACAATATCTTAAAATACCTTCGAACCAACTAATTTTTGCTGTGAAATTAAATTTTGTCTATTTATTTTTCCATAAGACATACATTTCACGAAATGAAAAATGATAATGGCAACAAGTATCATGAATCCAGTTATTAGCTAATTATATTATACCATATGTAAAAAAAAAAAAAAAAACACAGCGAGATGGGTACATTATGCAATTTGTATATACAAATAAAAAAAAACATTAATGAAGTTTTAAGAATATTTGAGCAATCTTTAATGTTTAGTATATAAAAAAATCAGCTTGGAGAAAAAAATAATTCAAAACAATTTACGAGGATTTGTTATCTTGAAAATAAAAATAAAAATAAATAAATAAATAAATAAATAAATATATATATATATATATATATATATATATATATATATATATATATATATATATATATATAATGAAATTTTGAGGATTTTTGTGTTCTTTAATGTTTTGAAGATTAGAAAAAAATAACTTGAAGGAAAAGAAATAAATATCAAAGGAAATGTTATCTCGACAACTCCATTTGATGCAGTCCATAATGATGTTATTGCTAAAATTTGTAAAAATGTCTTTCAAAAACAACTATCATAAAAATGTAAAAGTAAAGTAAAATAACCTGATTTTAGTCAAATATTTTACCTTTGACTTAAATAATACTATAAAGATATAAATGATAATAAAAGTCAAAATAAACGAAATCAGCGAAACTATACTCGAATTTTAAACAAGTTCCAATACCGGAAAAGTACAATTTGCGAGGTTAACCAGCTAACAAGGAGAACTTGAGTAAACACACCTCAAGGGTTGAGAAGTAAATTTCTTTTGTGTAGAGTACTGTCATAGAGGTCCAAGAGTTCTAACAATTAAATTTGGAAATGTTCGTGTCCATCCCATGAGGCATATGTTAATTGCCACTGATCAATTCACTTCAGTAACAACACGAAATAATCAGGAAGATCAATAAACAAAATAGGAAAAAGAAGCTCCAAATTAAAATCTTAACAATAATTTACTTTCTAAAATAGCAGAAATGACTAGCAATGAAGAAAATCTCTATCACATGAGAGCACAAGCGTGAAAACTTGCGTCATTATATGAAGTGGAAGCCAGGCAACTTTTTCAAAGATCAAGTTCATGAAGGTTTCTGCTACTACACATCAGCCTTGACAAAGAACATTATCGATGAATTAGTGATAGAATCGTTCTCTGTTACAAAGGTGCCTTCTGCTCCCTACTGAATTGGAGTTCTTATTAACTCATAAAACCTCCTCCAGGCATGTTTGCTGGCCCTTGTGAAGAAACTTGTCCTTGAGAAACTAATTGTGGACGACCTGGACCTTGAACATAAGTTTGACCCATTCCTGTTCCAGCCATTTGCTGTTGCTGCAATTGCGGAAGCTGCTGCTGCAATTGCGGCAGCTGCTGCTGCTGCTGTTGTTGCAGCAGCGAGAGCTGCTGCTGTTGCAATTGTGGAAGCTGCTGCTGCTGCTGTTGCTGCTGCTGCAGTTGTGGATGTTGTTGTTGTTGTTGTTGCATCTGCTGCTGCCGCCGCTGCCGTTGCATTTGCATCTGCTGCTGCTGCTGACTGGATATTTGTGGCTTAAACACAACCATATCCTGGTTCCGCATAGTTTACATTAAGTTATAATGCAAGAGATACAGGTAAATGGTTGATTCATCGCCTTATTTTGATGGCTTAATCATGTCTTAACAACAATTAAAAAGGAAAAGGCACATTGACGTGCATGCCCCCAAAACAAATATGTAGCTAATTTTTGTTACTGGTAGTTCTAAAAGAATTTCGAGGTACTGAGAAATAAAAGTGCAAATACATCTTACCCCAGGAAAAAGCATCCCTATCAAGCGGCAGGCTTTGTCAGAAACAGAGAGAAGCAATGTCTGAGATGGTAACTGGATTACTGCACACTAGGGAAATTAAGAACGACAAAATCAAAGTCAGAAAAAAACACATCAAATAGACTATGTTTTTTCCATGAGAAATGAAGCACTATCCTGAACTAATTAAATCTAAAATAAAATAGAAATACAAGAATTTGTAACTAACTGTTTTTCATTCATTCATTTTTTTTTTTGGAAGAATTAGGACAGTCTTCCTCTTAGAGTTGTTAACATGAGAGTTTTAGAAGGTTCGATTGAGCTAAAAATGTAGTTAGTTATAAGAGTTTACAGAACTTCATTAAAGGAGCTTCATAGAGGTTTCTATTATTTCAATTAAAAAAAGGGTTTAAATTATTTGAACATTAATAAACTGCAAAATTCCATGCCTGTCAGACAACCAAGCTGACAAGATAAAAGGACTTTCAACCATGTGTAAGCAAGGAAATAGGTCCCCACATTCCTACGACTATATCCATTCTACAGTAGAATAATAACAACTTTCGATGACATCCATGCATTCGTGATTCACCCTCAAAAGTAGTGAGTGCAAAATTTCACTCAAGAGATCAGGTTGAAAACAATTAAAATATGTGAACATCCTAAGCTTGACTTGATAGCATCTGTGCAACTACTATCATACCCCTGATATGGCTTAACAAAATCAGAGTGCCTAAGCAGGCATTTTTTAAAGAACAATATGAAAGGGGGAGACATAGAAGAGGGTGGAAGAATGCAATGAAGGGTTGTTAAAAACAATACGTGAAGTATGGCATTGATTTGCTACTTGTTTCTCATGAACTAATTTGGCAACTCTGTTTAAAAAGGGCAATTTCTAATCCTGCGATTCCACTCTTTTAAGTTTCTGCTTAGAGAAAAAATAATATACAGAAAGTGTCTTCAGTATCTTTTTATCTTTGGTTCCAATTCACTTTAATACAAGCAAATTTCAACCAGGAAAGTAGTAGCATGCAATGAATGGTGAGCATCAAGATCCAAACAAAAAAGTCATATCACTGAAGTTAACATTGAATGCAGAAGGGAGAACTGATGGATGACATAAGAATTGACAGTAACTTTTCAAGAAAATATCAAATTGGAAAGCATGGGGCTACCTACTATTCCAGAAAAAGAAATTAATGAAACCAGACAACTTACAAGCTTCTTCTCTTGGAGTTGTCCAAGAAATCCATGCTGATTCATGGCCCGAAAAACTAGAAAATCAGCCTTTCCGACATATTGCCTTTGTCAAAATAAACCAAATAAAAAAAAAAACATAAATACAACAAATAAATGCAAAAGAGACATGCTGAAAATTTCAAGTAAGCCGCAATTACTTGTTATTCATGTGATCCTGAGATATAAGCCGAACTATTTGCATTGTCGGTGGCCAGTTTGCTGCAAGCCTGAGAAGCAAACAGAAAAACTAAACCAGTTTACCCCATCTTGACAAATATGTGTGCTAACAAGGGAATCTAAAAATATTAAACAATGAGAGAAAAAATCAAATGATCACAGAAACACTCAAAAACTTCATAGTTTGAAAGGTCTAGATCAAAAGTTCAGAAGTTGGAGTCATCTATCTTAAACAATCGAATGAAATCTCACAAATATTCTGTCTATTCATAAATAAATAAAACATTCAATTTTAATACAACTTATCCAACTATAAGTTTTACTTAGAATACAGTTTTGATTTTAATACTAAAGTCTGATCCTTAGCACTTGAGCAATATGTACCCTGATCAATGAGGCTGAGATTTAGGTAACTCTCAAAACTAAACATGTCCCATTGCCAATAGTGTTTTTAACATGGTTGGATGATTAGATAGACAAAATACCCTCAAAACTAAACCTGTCAGTAACAAGATGCTGGAACATATAGCTATAGGGCAGTGGTATGAAGGACCATCTACCTTCAGAGTAAAACTCGCAGTCCCAGACAAATCATCTGATGACCATGTGATGATTTTCTCAAATGTAAACCTGAATAGAATTAGTCACCTCGTGTTTTTGTAATTCTTTTTAGTTAGTTGATACGATTTTCTTTTAACTGTGTACAGTTAATTTGTGACTTGTATTAATATACAGCCAACAAATATAAAATCAATGCATCTTTTGGAACAACCAAAGATAATTTAAAAGTTGTTCCCAAAAATGTAAATCGAAGATGTAAAAGACTTTAGGAAGTGGACAGTGTAGATTGTTTTTCTACTTAGACTATATTACTATGCCTGAACTTACGTCTCAGAGGCCGAAGCACTCCTATAACCCTGCATCAAAGGAAAAAAGTATAAGGTCCATGTGTAAAACTATGTCAAATGTACCAAGATTAGTTACTATTAAAAGGAGACTGAAACAGCATTATGTATTAAGTGGAGATTTCTAAGCCATTTCAAACATACTTCTAATCTGGTGATAAAGACAGGCTGCCCTTGCCGTTGCCCAGACAAGTTTCCCTGTATGAAGTTCAAATGTTCAAAAGAAATTACTAAATTAATGAGTTCATGAAGACTCCTGTTTGACAGCTCAAGAAATCTACACTGATATTGAAGAAAACTTTCAAGTGAGTTAAATACAATAATTTTGAAAACAATAATAATAATGAAGAAGAAAGAAATTAAGCAAAATCTAATCGACTATTTTATCATCCAAAGGACAGTTAAGTGATTTCATACTTGCTATTCCATACATGATCAAACATTCCCATTACATTTTGGATTGTTTTAGCTGTCTCATTACCCACTCGAGGGTGTCAGCAAACTATTACCAAATCTAACAAGATGAGACTCAGGTAGTTGTGATTAATTAGAAACTATCAACAAATTTTAGTTTGAGGTGTTCAGCAAGAAAGGGGAAATCAAAGGGTTTATATGCCTTAACTGATAGCAGAGGTTATATCCTCAATGATGGCATTGGAACCATTTTTCTACTGGCTTTGGAGTATTAAGGTTATGGTGCTTTGACTTTCAGAATCAATATTAGTCAGCAAAAAGGGAAATGAAGAACTTTAAGAGTTATCCTCATCCTAAAAGGATGATACAAGTCTGATTTTTGTTTCACATAGATTAACAGCAGTTAGAAGGGCTCTAATGATTTTTCACCCATTCCCCATACCATAAAAGAAGAAGAAGAAGCAAAGGGTAACGTATAAATTTTCATCAGATTAGTGACTTCTGAACATAGGTTACACCCCAACCCCACCCATGACCACCTGATTCAAGGATCATGACAGATTTGTCCATCATTTGGTGAAAATTTGTGTAATGGGCAAACTTTCCAGAAGGCACTATTGTACATACTATGAACCAGTTCATGCCAAAAGTCCATATGTTTAGAATAAACAACTTTTTGACGAAAGGCAATAAAAATTATGTTCTTTACTTGAAAATAAGAGTGAAATACTTTCATCACTGGCTTGCAAATCCACTATAATCTTGAATAACAATTTATGTACACTTAGTTATCCTAAAGAAGCAAGCAAACTTACCTCCCAGACTTTGACATATTTCGATTGTGCTGGTTGCAAGCCCCCTGCTGTTTGTTGTGACATTGACAAATTATCAGCTGAGTTATTGTTTGCACCAAGAGGCTGCATCCCGGATTGTACTTGTTGAGACATTCCAGGGGTAGGAATCATCGTGTTCAAACCAGAAGAGACACCTGATGGACCCAGACCGCTCATTGTGTTTGGGTTTGCACCCATCCCACTTTGTACCATTTGCGCTCCTGAAATATTTCCTTGGCTCATGCCTGGTGCTGATTGACCAATGCTAACACCTGCTTGAAGATTACCCAATGGTTGTGAAATCCTCCCAAGGTTTGAATTTCCAGACATATTAGAAGTAGCAGAAGTGAATGATCCAAGACCAGAGTTTGGCCCAATTTGCATTGTCCCAGTAAGAGTCCCTGACCCTGTTATCGAAGAGACACCTGATTGCCCAGATGAAAATACAGTTGGAGCAGCAGGCACAGAAGATGCCATTCCACTCGAAATCATATTTGACATATGCATGGCCACAGAAGTTTGATTTATTGATGGTAGACCTAAAGAAGTTCCTCCACTTAAGCCTGCAGAGTTCATCACTTGCCGTGCTTGAGAGATATTGTTCAGAATGCTCACATTTGCTGCAGCAGGAGGCCCAGGACGTGCAGACTGAGTCATCACACTGACATTTGGTTTCAAGTCCTGCACATCATCACCACTTGTTGCCATATCTTGAGTAGTAGTAGATGGTGAAGAAGTCTGCAAGATTGGAACTCCTTGAGATGCAGGGCGTGGAACAGAAGGATTATGGGGAAAAGTAGGTCCATTTGCCATGGAAGTTATATTACTTGGCTCCTGCAAATATAAAATCACAAAAGCTCTTAACCATGCCCATAATGCACAGAATCAATGCTATCATAGAAACAACTTTATTTCCCTTTAATAAGAGAGCAAAAACAAGATTAAAGGATTCACTAGACTTACAACTTTCACAGTTGCAGTGGGAACATTTCCAACTGAAATTGTTGGTCGATTTGTGATAGATCCATTCACTGAAGTTTTGAAAGAAAGTAAGTCTTCCACCAGGAAAAATATCAAACAACAAATTTAATATTGGAAGTAGCCAAATAAGCCTAAATCAAGTGGTCAATACCTGAATACCTAAATGCCTAAGGAAAAAACTGGCCATTTTCTTATGGTTTATTTCTGATGTTTCAAGTGCAATAAGAATCAATAAATTAGCACTAAGAAGATATCATCTTCCACAACAAATATCTCAGGACTTCATGGGAAAAAGCAGGTACAGGCTTGAATCTTGCCGAAATCCTAAGACCTATGAGAGGAGATGTACTTGAAGCCTCTCATCACAATAATGTATCTTTAACATTAAGGAGATGAAAATTTTGAGGGATAACAAACTAAGAGCTTCTACATGAGAACCAATGTTACAGGGGGTTAAACATACACTGGGTAGAAAATGTTGATTGATCTGATTGTTATATCTTTCTTTCTCTCTTGTACAAAAATCATGTTAGGTGAGGTACTTCAGAAGAGAAAAACACCAAGCAAAATAACTTAAACAAGTCATGCCAATATTCAATCACACTCAATAATAAAAAAGCAGACCAGACAGCATGAACAACCTGACGGAATAGAAGTTGGAGCTGGCCCAGTTACAGAAGTAACTGAAGCAATATCCACTTTTACAGGAGTTTGATTAGAAGTCAAACTTGTAACTCCAGGAAGACTCAATGCAGCACGAGCCTCCATAAAGTTCTCTGAGATTAACACAAGAAAATGAGGATTTTTTACACTGTCAACAGTTGGATCTGCTGCTCGGCTGTTGCGCTTCCCCTACATTGTAAAGTGTGTGTTAAATAGCGTACCCCAGATAAACATTAGTGAATTCCACCAATTTCAGAAGAGCAAAGTATGCTGTGCAAGGGTATTACAAACCCCATCCCCCAAATTGTTTTCGTTATCTTCCCTCCATGCGAGAAGCAACAGTGCCATAAATGTGCTTTTGCTAGCATCAATACAAAAGAAAAGAGACCACAAAAATGCCTCATCCTTACAGCATTGTAGATTGACCTAAGTTTTGGAAGCTGTTTTGGACAAATGATTGAAAGAGAAACCGAGCACTGCAATGAAACTAGGGATCAGTTTTCACATACCAGTAAATTTCTAAAATAGAGAGCACCAGTAGATTGGGTAAGAAAACAATATCAATACCTGAGGAAATGATTTAGCAACTGTCTCTGCATCAGATAGACGACTTTCATTCTGTGCATCAATATTTTCAGTCTGCTCCAAATTTTGTATTTGTGGACGATATACTGGTGTGGGCAATGGGTGTGGGTTACTTGCAGCAATAAGAATACAGTTCCTTTGCTCGTCTATATTTGATTGAGTTTGGCTTCCATTTGGATCAATAGGGAACATCTGAATAATACAATAAGGCATAAGCCTAGGGAATATACTTTGCAATTGAAGTAAAAAAATTCCTCGATGAGAGTAACAAAATAAACAGGTTTCATGAATAAACCTGTCACTGACTCTGTGCAAACCAACATGAAGATTAACAGCAATAAGAGAAAATGTTCTTGCAAGTTGCAATAACTATCCAAATATGTATCAAAGTATGTCATCAAATGCACATGCAGGAAACAAACAAGGGTCACAAAAGATGGTCAAACATCTCCTACTTTGCTTAGCAATCTGGTGAATGGTCATTTAGGCAATATAATATTCTTCATTAAACAACAGAACATGCATATAATAGCATGTACCAAAGTTAAAGAGCCATTGATAAAAAAAGGTTACCAATCGCCTTGCATGTTGCAAGGGGCTCAAGTCCTGCATTTACACCCTGACAAGACCAGGAATTGGGTCAGGTCTGCCTCATTTCATTGCACTAGCCATTGGCTCAACACAGTGAAAGTTTGGGTAAAGCCAAAAATTTATGTTTATTACCAATCCTCTAAAGCAATTGGGACAAAGTAAGACTGTTGCACTACTTTAAACATTTGAATAAAAAAAAATGTGCATATGAGAGGGTCCAGAGCATAGCCTAACAATGCCATTGAAGATGGTTGTCAATACACTAATCACCCTTTTGTTTCCTCTTTTCACAATATTTCATGCTATCTGGTTGCAAGGCAAACTTTTGGTTTTAAAATTTCATGGCTGCTGTCATCTATCTATTTGGGTGTGCTGTTGGGGGCTGACAAGTAGTTTCAAAAACAAGAAGATGCTCGGTACAAGTATAGCACTACAGGCGCAGCCAATGTAATTTGCCAAAGGAAAAAAAAACGTTGAGGTTTCTTCAAGCAAAAGAGCACCATATTAAAGGGATGATAGTTCAACATGAAGATGCAACAAACAAAAGAAGAAATCCAAAACGAAAATTGGTTGAAATCATGATAATAACCATGGAAGTAAATCTGTTTTTTTTTTTTGATAAAAAATGGCAGGAAAACAATGAATAGTGCCGGAAGTAAATAAGACATCTTCCTTTGAAAATCAACACAATAGCATTCCACTCCCATCAACAGTTACAAAAAGACTATTCTGAGAGCTCCTTCAGCTGTTCCCCGCAATATTAAAAAGATGTGATTTGACAAATACTGAAAAGAATGAAAATCAATAATGAAATTCTATTAGAAGGGCAGAAAAAGGATAATAACAAGAGGGCATCCCCCTAAACAGAAAATGAAAAACAAGACAAGCATACCAATTCCAATCCATTAAATGTCATCTAAAGAAACTCCTCTAGGAACCACTTTAACCATGCTCCATAATAAATAACAGTATTGAATGAACAATAATATTTTCCTTTTTGATAAGAAACCTGAGAAAAATTTTGATATAGCAAACCCACGTTTTTTTCCAACCCTTTGTATTGATGAAAGCCAAACCCAATCCATATTTATGTCTGTTAGATTGAGTAGCCATGCATGAAACCTTACATCAGTGTCAATCTCCCCACGCCATGGCTTACATTATTAAATAAAATAGTAAAAAACTCAAATTTCTAATGAAAAGGGACCTCAAGCTTCTTCTGCGCTTTCCCTCTTACAGGGAAGGAAAAGGAAGCAGAACTCTTATAATAATAAGCTTCTGTTCAGGGTATATCATGAAACACAATAACCATTAACTGGAAACAGAAAGTGTTAAACTTAAAAACCAAAAAAAAAAAAATAGTAGAATAGGAGCACGGCATACCATTAGAGCTTCAGAAAGCCCTTCTGCAATTGCAGCATCATTGAAACCACCACCAGCAAAGGGAATTGCCGATAGCCACTGTAAGAAGATATCAACATCTCTTGTCCAGCCACTCCGTTGTACTAGGCAAGCTTCACAAAGAAGTGGATACTCTGTTAGTTATCCCGTTATAGTAGAATAGGAGAAGAAGGAAATCATGTTTCAAATTCATGTAGCCATATCACAGAGAAGAAATAACCACTGCTGCCATGCATATTGTGAGATTGGTGTAACTCAAGCTTTGAATATTTTGCAATAAACAACGGTAATACAAGAATCTCTTTACTAGATAGCTATATTTCCCAAATTAAACACATCTCAGACAGTTTTTATGACTTTTTGGATATAGAAAAAACTAAAGAGACTTAGAACATGTTTGCACCGCGTTCCCAAAAAATTTAATTATTATTTTTTTTTTTGCTAAAATTTAATATGGTTTGTACGTTTTGGATTGTTTTGATGTGCTGATGTCAAAAATAATTTTTAAAAAATAAAAAAAAATCATTGACATGTATTTCGGCACAAAAAGTTATATGAAAAGCAACCGCTACCACACTGCCAAGCACCCTCTTAAAATAGTTCATATAAATTAAGTGCAGAGTAGAAGTTGGAAGGAAGTTTGATATACAAACATCAAGTACATGCATATGAATCTCTTTAGAAATTGGGCCTTCAAGTTTCAACTGCAACTCCAGAATTGCAGAACGGAATTAGTTCAAAGATTTCTAATTACTTGAAATTCAAATCAACAAAATCTCGTATAAGCTTCTTCTGCCAAAAAAATCCTCTCAGCAAATACAAGAAGAAGAAGCCAACAATAACATGAAATCAACCTTGTTCCTCGAAAAAGTAGTCCGGCGTTAACATGGAATAACCCATTGGCCAGGAAAAAGACCGCATAATATGAATCAATCAAGAAAAACACAAACCAGAATATGATCCATGAGAATTAAACGTGACAATTGAGAGCTCAACAATGGAAGTAGGGACCTTCTGTATTTGAACAGAAGAAAGACACAGAACAATTGTCAGTAAAATCTGAAATTTACAGAAAAAAGGAAAAAAAACAATACAAGCATCAAAAGGAAACATAAGTTCAAACGAAGCATCCCGTCGGATTGATTGCCATTGCTCAGGCCTACAAAGTGATAACATTCTAAGATTCATTCAAACCAATGTAAATTGAGCAAGGAAACTAGCCCTAAAACCGGAAGACACCTTTCCTATCTTTCGGAATCGAATCAGTAAGAAACCTTGTAATGTTCTTTCCATAATCAAATCACAAACAGTGTTTACAATTAATTTAACTCTAAAGTTACAACATTTATCACTGTCCAAGTCAATGAAGTTAAAATTTGACAAGATAAGATTTTTACTTACCTGCCCTAACAATTCGTTACCACAATAACACCTGCACAGAGTGATTGGGCCGTTGAATAAAAAATTCAAAACAAAACCCTAATTCACAGTTTCAAACTTTTTTTTCAAAGAAAGTGCCGCACGTACCTGATGATCTTTTCAAGGTAATCAGAAACGATGATCGACCAGAAAGGGCCCATGGCAGCAGTGCCTTCAACGGCCACGATCAACTGTTTCTCCGCCATTCTAACGGTTGCGTGGGAGAGTAAGCGAATCAGAGTTGAGGTCGTTTGCGTTGCTGAACTAACTGAAGACTAAAGACTGGAGAGGCTGAGTTGTCAGTGAATCGAAACAGAAAAATTACAATTAATGAGTGGATTATTTATTAATATCTTGATTTATTTATTTTTATTTTATCAATTTAGTGACTCAACTACTATTTTTGTTTTTAGATATATTTTAAAGTATTTTTAACTTAAAAAATACTAAATTAATAATTTTTTTATACTTTTTTAAGGTTTTAAGTGTTGATATTAAAAAAATAAAAAAATCAATATCCCGATTTATTATTAATAATTTTTTTAATATAGTTTGATCTATTTTGTTGAGATTTTTTTAATAACACAACTAATATTATAATTGAAATTTTAATATATTTGAATGTTTTTTTTTTCTTTTTTTTCTCTACTAACCACTATAATTTTTTTTTATATATATAAAAATTAACAGTAGTGACAAGTTATAAATATCACATGTCTCATTCACGACATATGTAAAATATACTATCTTGTTAATTTTTGTGTGACATTTCACCACCATTTTAAAAAGAAGGTGTTAATAAGCCGAAATTGCCGAAAATAGAAGAAAATAGCCAAGTTGAGATTAAGTTGTGTTTGGTATTGTTGTGCTTTCGGTACCATGCTGTGAAGTAAAGGCCGTGTTCGATAACTAATTATTATATCGTGCTTATAATTATTTAAAGCAAATAAACAGTGCTTGGTTGATTTTTTTGATATGATGAATAATTAATAAGTACTGTAATATATTACTGATATTCTAAAAAATATTTTTTATTTACATTTAGTGACACATGACATCTTAGAATTATAAATCATGTATACATCTTTTTTATAAGAGTAAAAATAAAAATAAATAGAATGATATACAT
>Ga0325403_1001094_pt1 | contig 21839 bp, 22 predicted proteins | sample PopdelMetagenome_19_FD_205665 | JGI IMG/M metagenome (GOLD analysis project Ga0325403, IMG submission 205665) | Populus deltoides microbial communities from Bellville, Georgia, United States - Xylem-PdKOR-R4 | ecosystem: Host-associated > Plants > Phyllosphere > Stem > Wood/Secondary xylem... | reverse complement strand
GCTCCTGGCAGCTGCCAGTGGTTGACAGCACTGATGCACCGTGGCTATGTGTACCAACCAATTCCTGAAAGCATAAACATAATTTATCATTAGACTAAGATTCTACTTTTGTTTCTCCAACATGATATTGTATGAAGTATATGAACGCTTATATTTTTTCTCCTTCAGCACTTCAACCTCACTGTCTTGAACTTTCTTTTCTAGAAAAAGGGGGGGGGGGGGATTCTACTTTTGTTCTTCCACCATGATGTTGCATGAAGTATATGGGTGCTTATATATCTCATTTACCACTTCAGCCTCATTGTCTTACAGTTTTTTTATAGAAGGAAAAATAAAACAGACAAAGCAAAGAACAAGACAGGAAGAACAAACACCTCAATGAAGAAAAGGAATTAAGTTTAAAATGAGATGGCATCAGTATCTTTTGAAAATAAATCACTGATTCAGCCAGCTGTATTTCTTCAGAATAAAAATAACAGATAAGAATGTAGAGAGGAAAAAACCTGTTTACTGGTAGCAAAACTGTTGGGATAGCAGCTGGCTGCAGCGTTAGAATTTTCCTGGGAAAAGGATGCACAATCACCAACACCAACTAAGTTGATTGGTGGATCCTCAGGCGATGAGAAGTCAGAGCTATCAAATGTTGACAGCGACACACATTCATCAAAATAAGCCATGGCTTCATCTGTTAATCGTTTTGACACCTTACTTCTTTCAATGCTGGACTGCCATCAGACCAGAAAAAACAAAAAAAATACAATTAAAACACTCATCTATATGGTAATGACATAGAAAGTCCACAACTGCTAAGCATGTGGAGGCTGAACCATAATGTGAATGAACAGAACAGTAAAAACATGGCTAAAATCATTATCAAAAACCACCTCTAAGAGTCTAAGCCAAAGATCTTCAGGGGGAGGGAGAGAGAGCAAGAGAGACCATAACCAGATAAGATTGAAACTATAATTAGTTTATTTACTTAAAGCATGGATAATTAAGTTCCATATTTTAGAATATCAACCATGTGCAGAACATGTAAACTCAGATTCAGAAGGATATTGATTTGACTTGTGTGGTATCATCCCTCACTGAACATATTTAACTGTTTTCTCCTTCTGTTCTACATCAATGCTAGACGTGCTTTTTAATGCATCTAGTGAAATATGCTTGAATGAAAGCCACACATGCAAAAAGAAAAAATAAGGATGTACCTTTCTTCCAGCACGGGGTTTCTGCACATTTGACATCTTCGGATGCGGAAGCACTTCCTTCAGAATTCTACTGAGCTCTAAGCCACGGTGCTCCTCGACAGCAAGGTCTGCTCGAAGCTTCCTTGCCCGTTCCTGGGACTGCAAGTTAAAAAAAGATCCAATCGTAAGTGCCTGTTCCAACTAAATTATAGAAGAGAAGTGAATAGGCATAAAGCACCACAGACACGACATCATGAAAATTATGGATCTCAACGCCTATTTATCAAAACTAGGAAACAAGAGCGACCCCACCCCCTCCTGTCCTTGTCATTTCTAACATTTGAATCTAGAATCTATCCCAATCCCATCCCTCCTCTTTTGAGCTTTTAAGCGTTCTTCAAGTGGCAGCAGAAGTAGGAAATAGGCATCAGCAATTTTTAAATTTCATCAAAAAATAATTTTCATCGGGCCAATTCACAGATTTTCTTAGAAGAAAACCTTACTCTGCTCAGCAGTACAGTGGCTACAAATCACATGGCAAACACAAGCATCGACTATGCATGTCAAGTTTTCCTTAACTTAATTTGAAACTAGAATCTAACACACACCAGCTCAACTCAAGCAAATGTCAAGGGGTAGCAAGTTTATAATGATTTCCTATGGTCAATCTAACTTCTCAATCACAATCTCAGCTGAAAATGAGCAAAACTTACCTGCTCAAGCTTCTTGGCATATTCTCTTCTGATGTCCAAAACTAATTCAACTGCACTTGGGTTGACTAGATCAGGAGGAATATCATTCACATTGGCCAATGCAATAGCAGTTGTGTTACTCCTCCGGATAGTCTGAGCTCAAAACAAAGTCCAGAGAGAATTATGAACAAGCACAAAACTTGGAAGCAAGCAGTAAAATACAAAGACTGCAATCAAATGTGCAAGAAGTAATTAATATTCTATAACACATCTCCCCCCCCCCAAAAAAAAAAAAAAAAAAAGAAAAGAAAAGAAAAAAAAAGGGAACCATAAAATCCAGCAGATGCTCCTGAAACTTAACGTCCTCACATCAAATATCCAACCGACCAATCCAAAGAGTCAAGGCAACCTACTCATCCAAAGAGTCAAGGCAATATGTCATGTTCTAGGTTGGCAAGTCAGGTAACTAAGGTCTCATGAAACAAGTGCGTGCCAATACTAGTTGGCTAAACTTATGCCAGGCATTCATAACTAGTAAAGCATTATAATAGACATCAAAAGAATTGTTTTTTTTTAAGGGACATCCTGCATGGAAGCAGCACAACTTAGATCATGTAAGAAAACCTTTATCACCCATGAACCACAGGAACTTACACTTTCCAAATCATTTTGGATGTCAGCAATGGCACGTCTAACTTCAGATCGAACAGTTTCATATATACGACTAGAGGTGCCATCTCCCAAATTATCCCCTTGGAATGACTGCAACATGAGGTCATAACCAAAACTATATTAGGATCATGCATCTTATCCATTGATGTTTCAGAACCATTCACGTAAAAAGGCAGCATACAATCTCATTCATTAACCATTTAGAACACCGGCACATAAATAACTTCAAATCACTCATGTCCACACCAATTAAACATAACACCATTCAGGTCTCACCTGCATTTGTTCAAAAACTGCTTTAATAGTTCTCTCTTCAGCTTCTGAAATTGAGCTTCCCAGACCTTTATCTTCCCAACTCCTAATGGGCAGAGAAGGCTAGAAAAAAAGAACAAATAAAACAGGAAACATCATTTAACTAAACAGCTTCATTCAAATCTTATTATAAATGCCAAAAACATAAAAGCATTTCTTGAGACAATACCAAGTCTGAAGCAGATCCATCTGATTGCATCGGAAAACTTCTCATCTTCTCAAATTTACAATCATAACTCCTCGCTAAATCACTATTTCTCCCAGCATTTGACACACTACTCAAACCGCCACTCCCATTTCTATACTTCGTCAACGAACTCCCTTCTCGTTCAGCATCACTCTGTCAAAAACAACAACTAACAATAAGCAAAACATGCTTTGCTACTCTCGAATTCAATAAATAAACCCTTTCAAAACAAATAATTTCAAAATCCTTCGCGATTCTTGAATCGAATCGATAAAAAAAAACAGACTTCCACTGTAAATAACTAACCCTTCTTTGCTATCCATGAATTGAAAATAAAATAAAATAAAATAAAGCTTTCATACAAGAAAAATGAAAGCACAACCTCGGAATTCACGAAATGGCCTCTAGAGCCAGGAGGCCGAGACACAGACCTCCCTCTGGAAACAGGACCCCTGGACAAACTCCTACCAATCCCGGAAACGTTTTTTCCAGCATCAGCCTTTCTTGACACAGATCTCCCTCTCCTACTATCACCATCAACATTTGGCTTTGTGGGTGCACTCTTAGACTCTTCCTTATCAACCACAACTTCACAGACTTCTTTATCAGGTGGGGAAACATTGCTCCAGTAAAGCGGGTTGTCTCTTTTAATCAATAAATTTGTTGACCCTGTAGCTGTTCCTTCAGCTGCTGTTCTTGTTGTTGAAGTATCAACAAGATGGGATCTTGACACTGCACTCACACTTCTTGATCTTCTTGGAGGTACCGTTTTTCTTGGTAAAGCGTGCTGCTTTGTTGAAGTTTCTTTATCTGATGTTGCTGTACTTGTTGTTGCTCTTCTTGACGTGGATTTAAAGGCTGCCACTGCCATTCTTTCTTGATTCTTTGACAATTGCTATGGATTTAAAATATGAATAAATTATTGAATTGGGCAACAAAGTTCTTTACTTTTCAATGTCAGATTGAAACAAATGAGAAGGAAACTGTTCTGTGTTGGTGTTTTTTTGAAGGTTTGGTTTGGTGGGTGGTGATGACGATGTTGTTGATGTGGAACTTATGTAAGACAAAGTTTCTGTGTGGGATATTCGCAGAGAGAGACAGGTTGTTCGGTTTGGTCGTGCTATCCGGGCGTTTGGTACAATGTTGGATTTTGGAGGCACGGTACTGTCCTAGAATTATTTATTTTTACTTTAAAAAATATTTTTAGTATTTTTATAGGTGTTTTTTTTTATAGTTGTTTTTTTATTATAATGATGTGCAAGTATTAATTTACACTTCATAAGTTCTTGCAAATTTCTGGTTGTGAAAAGTATTAATTTTTCTCTCAGCAACAAATTAGTGGAGTACCTCACTGAAATTTAAGGGACATCGATTATGAGTTAAGGATTTAAATATGATGACCATAAACCGAGCTAATAAGTCAATTCTATAAATGGTTCATTGTTATCGTGGTTTAGAATTGTAGTTGCGGATAAAGTTTACCCGTAACCACAATTTTTCTTATTTGATTAAGCAAAAGTTATAATTTTTTTTTTAGAACCAATCATTTATTAAGGCACAAATTTATGAGAAGTTGTATTTTGCTGCTTCTTACATGCGGAGAAATCACTAAACAATGGAGGAATGCTTCAATGTTTACATGCCGGCCGGACCGGGTCCGGTCAAAAGCTAAAAATACATTGAACCGGGCGACTAAGTAAAATAATAATAAAAAATTATTTTTTATTTTTAATTGTATTTTATTCGAAAAACTAGTATTAAACATTATTCAACGACACTACATAAATTAGACGGAGATCGCTCGATGACGTAACATTTGTAGAATTTGATTGCAATCTCAATTTTGTTCTTGATGATATTTTACCTGATGTTGTTGCGTACTTAAGAAACAATGAAAAATATAGTCCTTGTTGGATATATTTTGTACGTGATGAAATTGCACATGGTTTAATGGAACAATAAAAAATATTTGATATCAATATTATTTATTTAATGATGCAATAACAATAGTTAAATCTATAATATTTAAATTAAAAACCTTCAATATTAATATATATATTAATTATTTTATAACCTCAATTTGAAAATCATTCTTTTAACCAAACACATTAAACTACTTTTTATTCAATCTCGATTTCAACCATAGTTTTAACCAAACATATATTTTTCCAAACCAACCGCAACTAAAAATATTTTTTATAAAATAATTTTTTTCAAACCACAACCACAACATCTATCAGAATACCAAACATATAATATCATAGCAATTTTTGGGGCTCCCTCAATGTGCAGCCTTATGATGCAATTATCATATCAACAAACTGCTTAGATTATGAATTTGCTCCATGTTGATAGCAGTGGAAACCATTGTACTGACTTGATGATTTGTCAACTCACATCTTGGCTGGAGTCGGTTTAACTTTGAACCGTTCAGAGAGATAATTTAATCAAATTTGAATGACTTAGCGGGTGAGTCTGCAACTCATTAAAAATACTCATCGGACCTGGGTTTATATGTTGGATCTTGTTACCCTAAATTCTGGATTGTCCTGGGCTCTTGTTTGGCCTATGAAAAAAACACAACTAAAACTTCTTAGTAGTAGAATTTGCGACGGTGATGCCACCTCGCTTAAAAATTATATGGAATAATTTAGAGAAAACGACTCATGAGTTGTGTCAAAGATCACATTTCTCAACTGTGCTGAAGCATATGCGCGCACAAACTTTAGCTTCAAGGAGATACTCTTCTTTTTGTTTTTATGCCAAACTATTTTTCATTCCCTGATTTCAACATTGTTCCACGATGAACAAAGGTCTATATGTATTCTATATGTAAATATGCAACAAAAATATTGATAAAAGATGTTGATTCAAAAGGTAGTCCTCTCTATCAAGGAGGATAATTTGAAAGACTGAGAAGCACGTCCGGTGGATTTTTCATCATCAAGATAGAACTTTTATTTTTGCCTATCAAGCTCTTAATTAAAAAAAAAAAATCTAAATTTAAGGGTTATTGGATGAGGCTAAATTGAGAATATCTTGAAACACCAGGATTGAAAATTGAGATTTTAAAAAGAAGGAGCCTTATGTAAAACATTGCTAAAATTCATAGGAGCATAAATATAATGTGCTACCCTTTTTTTTTTTATAAGAAATTGAATAAAAATAGCATATAGATATATATAGAGATAGAGAGAGAGAGACTACAGATTGATGGACAAGAAAAACCAGGAGCTCATGGAAGATTTCGAAAAGAAGGCATCATTAACAGATACAGAGGCAATGGAGACTGAAGCAGCCGCCAGCAGCAGCAAATCCTCCAACACCCTTCTTTTGCTTCGCAGATTCCTTGAAATCCAGCAAAGGAGAGCCCAAGCTTATGCCAAGCTCAAACAGTACTTTCTCTCCTTCCCTCTCATTTCTTTTTTTTCTCCCCTCCGAAAAGCACTTCATTTGAGCTTTTGATATTATTAGTGAATGTAAAGCTGGAAAAGACTATTTGGGGCAGCTATGTTTATGGATTTTATTTGAGAAGTTTAGTTCTTTTTTGGTTTTTTATTGGCTTATATCGATGAATTCGGGAGCGAAAAAAAGATTGAATTTTTAAAGGTAACCCGGCTGTGATTGTAGGTCTTTCTTCCTTAGAAAAGTTGTTTCTTTTGGGTTCTTGATTTTAGGTCTTTCTTCCTCTTCATGGATCTGGTATCTGGATCACATCATAGAGGCCTGATTTGTCTTTTTGGGAAATGAGTGAACAAGCTCTTGGAAATTGGACACAAGCTTCCCGTCTGTCTTTTGATCTGAAAGTTTATTACAGAATAAGCTTTGGTCTGCATTATGTACGACTAAACTATTTATGGGGGATTCTGATGCTTGTTTTCCAGGGGTTTTTCTGAATATATGGTCTCAGGAGGGGAATTAGCTTACCAGCAGCTTTGCAGCAAGATCACAGAAGAGTTCAATGACTGCTCCAAACAAGTACACCCACGATCCTAGTCGTAGTATTTCTTTCCTTTCCTTTCCTTTCCTTTTCACTCTCTCCCCTTTTTTGTTTTTTCCTGGAACTCTGTATTTATTGTTTTTTCCTATTCTACTTGAGTGCAGGTAATTGAAATGGAGTCCCTATTTCTAAACCCTGACCAAGACCGAGTTGACCTGGCTCACCTTCTCAGAGACATCCAAACACAAGAAAAGCAGAAGTTGCATCTGGTACATGCTCGTGCAAACCTGTGATTTCTTTCATTGGTGTCCCTTTGGGAACTTTGGATAGAAACCTGCAATTATGTCTTCTTTTCTTATTGATTTTGATCTATGTCTAAGTCATTGGTTCTGTCAGTTGCTGAGTCAATAGTATTCAATCTTGTGTTGGGTATATTCTATTTCTTTGTTTTCTTCCATAATACACATTTATGCCACTAATATTTTTGTCAACACTCAAATGGGTCCTCTTAAAGACATGGAAGTTCCATTCATCAATTACCTGCTTCATGTTTGGTAGCATTTACATCGTTTCCTTTGCTTTCTCTTAAAGACAGCAACCATTCAGCTGTTAAAGAAGGCTGGTCGGCCATCAGAACGTCTTGTGAACCATGAAAACTGCAGATTTTCAAAACCAATGGAGCATGAGTGTGTGCACCTTCATGAAATAACTGAAGCTTCTGGAACTGAAGAGGCAGAAGCAGATGCTGAGTACGATAATGCTCTCAAGGAAGCAATCAGAGGTGTACAGGATTCTGTAACCACCATAAATGAACACCTGGAAGAAATCAAATATGAGATTGCAGCCCTTGAAGCCCAGTGACACAACATTTTTACTGATCCAAGACTGCATGGCAAAAACATTTACTAGAGGTGGTAAGAGTCTGCTTATCGAGTTAATGCTGTATTGTTTGGGTCAATGGAATGCAGATAAGATGCTCTCCTTTTTGTTTTCTCCTTTTCTCACGTATAGCAATCATAACTTTTGCAATTAAACATGCTGGTTCTATGTGAAACTGCTTCTTCCTTATTAGAATCTTCAATACCTAGCTGGCATAAAACAATAATATTGAAACTGGTATGCTCCATATTATCAACCATTCAGAGGACAATGAAACCTGACAAATAGAACGACAAAGGCCTAAAGCTGAGCCTATAGCAGCGTCCCTGCTTGATGGGTTCTGAGGTGAGTATCTCCAAGTGTAGTATGGGGCAAAGGGAAGATTTCATGAGACTATGCTAGGCAAATGGGTTGATTATGTAGCGTCTTGGAAATTTACAAGGAATTCTATATGGTAACTTATAAGGGTTGTTTTGTGCCTGGGAGCCTATTTGGTATCGTGTTTTTTAGAGTATTTTTTGTTTGGATATTTCTTTTCAGGTGTTTTTCGCTTGGAAATGTATTAAAATAATATATATTTTTTATTTTTTAAAATTTATTTTTAACATCAGGAAATTAAAACAATCTAAAAATGCTAAAATAAAATTAGCTAGAAGCAAAGAAAAATAAAAATAAAATTATTTTTTTAAAAAAATACATTTGAAATAAAAAAACATACAGGCTTTTGAGATCCTTTCTCGTCCTGGAATCAATAACAGCCTGAACAGTCTCCAGCAGAAATAGCTAACCGGTTGCTCTGAGTGTGCATTTGTGGAAACCAATCAATAAAAAAGCTTGCACTAATAGTCTCTGCCCCGAAATTCCATGGAGACTGCTTGAAACTGTAACTATAGGTATTAAACCTCACCAGTCACTATGATTGTAATATGCAGTTGCAAACAATGTAGCTTATATTCGTGACATTAGCAATATATAGGATCAGAATTCTCATTTCTCTTCTTAGTATTACAAGCCACCTGCAATGCTATTGTGCCATGTCCAAATGAAAACCTTAATCTTGCCATGGACGTTCATGGGCCAGACTTGCTTCCATACCAGGTTAGCAAAGCTGTTGCCACCATCATCTTCACCGATTCTCCCTGAACCTTCTCGTTTCATGAGATCCACCACCTCATAATATTTACGAACCTAACTTGTATTCCAAAACTGCATGCATCTACTCGTTCACATATGAACCGTACTAATAGAGATGACAATGGGCGGGTTACAGTTCTCCCATACCCAACCGTATTGATCAGGTTTGAGGTGGAGGGAAATAGTTTTTCCCCATCGGGGTTTCGAGTGGGTCTAGGGATTCCCCATTAATATAATTTCTTGCATTTAAAATTACTATTTGATTGCTAATATCCAATGAAAAAGTTAGTGTATATACACATAAATGTTGTTCATAGTTAAATATAAGTTATCAAAATGTAAATCTAACAAAAAATATTATTTTAAAAGTTCAATTATTTAAAAAATATAAGAGAAAAAAGAAAACAAAATACATGAGTATATATAATCGGGTATGGGTTTTCCACAAGATGGGAGCATATACCCCGTCCCCGTCGAGGAAAAAATGCCCTCCATACCCACCACCTCTGTCGGGTCGGATTTATCGATTACCTATAGAGATGGTAATTTTGCCATCCCCAACCCTAATTGCAAATTATATGCTCTAGCTAGAGGAAATATTAGTGGATTCCTCAGGCAGGTTGCACTGATAATAGTCCACATGCAGGAGAAAATGGTTTTTAAATTATGATGGTTTTTAATTTGGAATCAATTTTTACAAATCAAGGTGTTTGGAGCATGGCTTTAGAACTCGATCTGAGCAGCAAAGTCCACATCACTGGTTGGAGGGTTAATCCAAGTAATTTTTGTTTCAACTTTGACCCCATGTATTCCTTTCTTGATTGACAATTTGCTACCAACACCAAGTGATGCCTGATGTGCAGGTGCAGAAAAACTGGACAAGCTAGCTGCTAGCTCTAGTGCTGACTGCAAGCAACTTCGTGAATGTTAAGTGGCAGCTATGAAGTCTTCCCCTATTAACTCTGAGAGAGTTCAGCAACTGCCCAAACTTTGCCAACTCCAAGTCACCATTCCTAGTGGCCCTAAAGTCGATTGTAGCAAGTGTTCTTCGAGAAAATATAGCTTAAGGGCAATCTTATGAAATTTCTTCAAGGATTTGATTCTTTTGTTGTTTTTGTTATGTGCAGGATTTGATTAAACAGTGAAGAAATTCTTTGAGACGGTGATATATATTGAGGAAATAAAGTTGGAGGGGTTGGGCATGGCTAAAAAATGCACTAAGAAAAATATATGCTTGTCTATTTAAAAATGAATCTAATGTAATAAAACTTTGAAGAATTAATATGATGTTTCATGGGTGAGTTCAGAAATGTTCCATACCAACGCACATTTGTCCAGAATGGTGCCAATGCATGTCCACGCTATAATTCAAGTACAAAGACCATGTTGACAAACTTTAATGCAAAACTGGATAGTTAATAAGAGAGTGAACATATTTTACAAATCCTGAAGGGGTGGTTTGAGGGGTGGTGGAATTACAATGCTTGACACACTTACCAGAAGGTGCAATGTTAGTCAACAATTTCTCCCTCTTCAACCCTATCAACTTCGTCAACAATATCACATTTTCCCCCGACAAAACAATTCCCCAGCTCGACTTGAGCATCATGTTCGATGTTGTCATCTCTATCACCAAAATTTTCAGCTATTGTGTTGTTCCTGTCTTCAGAAACTTCCTCCCCGACAAGTGAGGATTTTTTTTCTACAATCTCATCCTCATAACCATCTTCTTTGACCACTACTGAAGGAAATTTCAAAGGTTTCTCTGGCCAATCCTTGAAGAAAGAGTTCGCCACCATGAACCTAAAAACCTGCAACAATTGGCGCTTATCTCTCTTTATATCTGTGCTCAGAAGCTTCTCCAATAGTGTTGGCTTCCTTTCTTCATTTGCTGATCCAACCTGCTTGGCTGACCGACCTTTTTTGTTAAATCTTCCTCTTTTATCATGCTTGTTCCAGAATTTCCCTTTCTTAGTGAATGACCTTCTGTTATCTTCCCTTCCATGCTCTTGTTTCTCTGAATCTAACAGATGCCGAAGTGGTATTTCTGCAACCTCAACTCCTAGTTTCTCTGAATTTAACACCTGTGGTGGTGGTATTTCTGCAACCTCAACTCCTAGTTTCTCTGAATTTAACACCTGTGGTGGTGGTATTTCTGCAACTTCAACTCCTAGCTTCTCTGAATCTAACAGATAGTCTGGCGGTATTTCTGCTACTTCAACTCCTAGCTCAGCCTGCTTTGCCAAAATCTCCTTGAGTTGCTGCATCAAACACATCCAACAAATTACCAAATGTTGAAGCATATTGCAGCTTAAGAATTTTCACTAGTTCCTTTCCTTGATATAAATTTTCATCACCTTAAGAAAAACCAACCAATCCTTTCATAATGCACCCATTCTTACTCTCTTTCACCCTGTTATAAAACGAGCTTTCTAGTGATGAATTATGTAAAAGGCTATAATTTCAAACAAGGAAGAGATCTATGCTGTGGAATAAAATGTTCATTGGCATATATATTTTGCCAGAAAAAATTGACCATCCATGGAAGAACATATTATACAACCAAGGTCTTGTCAAGTGGCCCTAGTATATGTGCCAAATATACAATACAATAGAGGGGGGGGGGGTGTCGGGGGTTTTACCTTGCGACGAAAGCTGGCCTCTCTATCAATGACCTCCATCTGCTTCTGCCAGGTGTCAAGTTCATGATCAGCTCAACTATTTGAGTTAATAATTAAATGCAGCATAATAGTACAGAACAGGATTGAACCTTCTCGATGCTGGTTTTTGTTGGGTAGTGCTTCCTACGTGATTCACGCCATTGTTTGATTTCTTGTTCCGTGTAAAAAAAAGTTCTGCTAGGTTTACTGATGTACAGAGTTAAACCAGCAAACAAACAAAATGCAGAAATTAGTAGTGTAAAAGTGGATGGAAGAAAGAGGCAATGACAGTTTACCTGCCTGCCCTCGCATTTACATTCTTAAAGTAACTTGAATAATAATACGAGGTCACCCTAATTTGACACTTTCTCAAATTGGTAAGTAACAATAGATCAAGCAAACATTACCTTTTGTCTTCTGTAGCTTGGTCTGTAAGATCAGCGCGACCAAATTTTGCTACCCTCTCATTGCCGTTCCCTGACGCATTTTTAGAGAACAAGGTTTAAACCACCTATCTCCCTCAAGACACACGAAGAGGAGGTGAGCTTGTAGTAAGGTCTAAGATTACAAACCTTTTCTGCCATGTTCATTAGAAAACTCAAGCTTTCTCTTTCCATTATCCGTGCAATTGAAATCAGATTTCTGGTGTCTGCAGAAATTGAATTTCAGATGATTGCAAGACAGTTCCATATAGTAGTGGAAGATAGAAACCAAAAGTTTCAATACACACCCTGATTGTGATCGCCCTCTATTTCGATTATTTTTGAAGTTTTTTCCAGTAGACTTTTCCCATTTGGATTTTGGAGTACTACTCTGGCCATTTCTGGCAGTATTACCCTACAACAAGGACCAAACACTTGAATTCATCAATATTTGTAGGAAAGCCATCAATTGGGAATGCACGACATTTTGGAGAGGTAACAAAAAAAAATGAAGAGAAAAGCATCCACAAAACTACATAAAGATTTGGAACAAATTTCATATACAAAATGGCAAATAATTAAATTGCAAGTGAGTAAACCTCACTAAAAAATTAGTGAAGCAACTTGAAAAACGTGCCAGCTACCATGAATGATAGCATACTGAAGCATGGAAAGTGCATAAAACAAACCATGATCAGTGGATTGCATAAATGATATGAACTCAGAAAGAAATCGTCCAAGTTAAATACGGTTACCTGCCACCTATTGTATGTAGAGGGCTGCGAGTTCCAACTTTGCTGAGACGCAGATGAGTTCCCTTGCCCTTGCTGAGTTGCAATAGGCAATGGCTTTGCTCCATTTGCAGCCATTGCAGGCATTGGAACTTTCTCACTTTGCTGTAATGCAGGCGAGTTCCCTTCCACTTGCTGATTTGCGACATTTGGTCCATTTGCACCCACTGTGGGCATCAAAAAGCTCTGACCTTGCTGTGACGCAGACCATTTCCCTTGGACTTGCTGATCTGCAACATGCAATAGCTTCGATCCATATGCACTAGTTGTCGGCATTGCATAGTTGGGCTGGTTTGGATTAACTCGTTGCTCGGCTCCAAACGGTGGATTTACAAAAACGTTCTGACCTTGAGCACCTACCACTTGGTGATTGCTTGAAGGGACATTAAAGGAACCAACTTGAGAATTTATTGGCATTTGCAAAGGCATAACAGGGTTCATCATATTCTGCATTGGATTTTGTAACAAACCCATATTTTGATTGAGTTGTTGTGGAAAATTGGAGAAACTAGGACCAAACAGCTCTCCCTGCAATTGGTTTACTTGATCCATCAACATCTTTAAAGCATTCAACTTGTTGACTTGATTTTGTAACTGAAGGATAGCCAGATCATTAGGTCCACTCAATATACCAGGTTGTTGAGCGATCAAAGGTGGCATATTAGCCATGGCTTGTCCATTGCTTAAAAGGGTGTTTGAATTATTAAAAGGAATTGGAATCTGAGGATTGACTAAACCCAGTTGCGGTTGCATTGGCATTGAATTTGCTAAAGATTGGTTTGTTGAAAAAACCTGATAAATTCAACAGACAAAAGAGGGAAAAAACAAACACAGCTCTAAATTAGAACAAAGAAAAAACCCTTTAACATACAAAATTATCAGACAGAGAGAGGGCTATAGTACCTGTTGATTAAGAGGAGCAGTGTTGCCCTTTTGCTTGTGATGCTTAGGACGACGGGAATTGAAGAAAGGTTTCATCTTTTGAGCATCAAGACTGCTACTTTACAAGTTGCAGAGATTTTTACACAATTTAGAAAGCAAGAAGAGAGGGTGTTAGGGTTTAAGCTTTAACAGGAGGAAGGCGGGTTTATCTTTCTAGAGTTTGTACTTTGTAGGCTAGCCAGAAGCCACTAACCTACTAGCACTAGCGTTTTTTTTTCTCTTTTTTTCTCTGCTAAAAATAAAAGGATAACTACATGCTTGTCCTCATGTGTACAGTTACTAAGCAATACTTCCCCAATGTTTATACTGTAGCTAATTGTTCTCACAAATTTCTTTGATTCAATACATTTGTCCCTCCTCATTGTTTCTTTTGATTCGTGCTAAAGAAAACTAGCATTATGCAGATGTCCAACGTGTTAATCATAAGAAGGGAAGAATTCACGAAAATAAACTGGGACTAATTTAGAATTATAAGGACTTCTTTACTCTTTTTTTATTTTTTTAATACAATTTCATAGATCATGAAAAAAAATATAACGACTTCACTTTATGGCATCATTTCAACTATATATCATTGAAGGGACTAATAAATTAATTTAAATACATTACAAGGACTAACATAGAATTAACCCTCAAAGTTACCTTGTACTATATCTTAACGAACTTGACTTAAAAAAAAAAAAAAACATCCAAACTCAGATGGCACAACATCTTCGACAATGTCGACCAGCACCACCGGCTTCTTCCAACCGGCCTCCGTGACCAGAAATGGCCGTCCAGTCCTCCACCAAACCGAAGTAGAGTGCCACCTCCTTTCCGCCGTAGACCTTGAAACCGAACCCACCACAACAACCACCTCCATCAATTCCCTTGACTTCCCGCCATTAAAATCAGGCCTCCTAACCGTCACCATACACCGCCTCCTCTGGTTTCCTTCCATTGCCACCACAGACAGTTCAAGTCCAATATCAATCTCTTTGAATTCTGTAACACATATATTTTCACCAATGAAGTCGATCAAGTCAATGTTTCACTCACCCTGGATCCGGTTTCAAATTTCTATGCATTCGAGGAGTGTTGTGGTGACTTTAGTGATAAGAGGGAAGGGGGGTATTGATGATTTTTTTGACAAAGTTTTGGGATTGTTGGAGAGGAAGGGCTTGGGAGATAGGTAATGATAGTGGTGGTGGGTCGGGTTCCGGGTCTGTTCGGGTTCCGTTGGTGGGTTATACTCCAGTGATGGGTCATTGAGGCTGGTGGGTGTGGCTGGTATATTGAGGAAAGAGCAGGAGATGTGGCAGAGTACTGGCAAGAGTATGCAAGAGGCTTTTCAAGACTTGAATGCTCTTTTGGTAATTGTTTTTTTATTAGAAAGTTTATTGCTCGTAGATGGTGTTTAGTTTTAACTGTTGTTATTGAGTTGTCTGATAATGGATTAGTATTTTATAATTGCATATGAACAATGTGTTCATGCTTGAGCTTGTAGGAGATAATTAGTTGTAATTATTGGGTTATCTAGGAAACATTAATGGATTAGTGGTTGAAAATAACTCGATGCTGAGGATATGGTCTTGCATTTGTTAGATTATGCAAGAAACGAGAACAATAATTTTGGTTTTGACTTGTGTCTAATGTGTGAAGCCAAATTGTTATTTCTCAATCACTTTCTTTTTGGTCATTCTGAAAAGATAATAGCTTGCGGGAGATGTTTAGTTTCATTTTATCGCTATTTAACAATAGAGTAATGTATTAGTATTTGAAGTAACTTGACATGAACTATTACGCACATGGACTGTTGCATTGCTTAGACTATGTGAGAAGCAAATTATCTGAATGTTTGGATTTGTAACGAGACTGCAATAGTTAGGTTTTGACATGGGCTGTTGTGCATTGCTTAGATTACGTGAGAAGTGAGTTATCTGAATGTTTGGCTTGGAAATGAGACTGCAATAGCTAGGTTTTGGCTTGTGTACAAGTGTTGAGTTAAATTGTTATTGTTTTATCACTATGGGTTTGGCTGCTGCTGCTTTATGTTCTGTGGTTTTTAAATCTACAGAGCAAGGCTAAAGAGATGGTCATGCTAGCATAGAAGATTAGGCAGAAGCTTTTGTCTGGCTCGAGCTCTCAATGTAGTTCTGGAAATGATGAGGAAATGGGTTCCAAAGAAGACATGCAAGAGTGGCTGTAGAGTGTTGGTATCATATCCCCAGTAACAGAAGAGTCTGCTGGTGCCATGTATCATCAACAACTGTCCCGTCAGGTCTATTTCGTTTGCCACCTGTTTTGTTAACTCTGTATGCGTTTCTCGTGGCTTAATTGTTTGATAAGAGAAATTTAGTTGGATCTCCTTAATATTACTTGCTTTTGTTGGCTGAGTATGCTTCTTAAATATATATTGTTTTACTCGATTCTCTTCCCTTAAAGAAGAGAATCTCAAATTTTCTTTTTCGTTACTTGGTTAGCAGATTTTGTCAGAATTCCCTTAGAGAAAGCTGGAGGAATGATCAATCATATAGATATCTATTGCCTCCTCAGTCGTGCTCCGGGCACAGGTTTGTTTGATCTCTTGCTGTTGCTAATGGGCCCTTAGTCTTTCTGTGCTGTTCTACATAGAATTGATCTCGCCTGAGGATTTGTTGCAAGCATGTTCTCTTTGGGGGAAGTTTGATGCGTATGTATGATTCTATCTTCAATTACTCGGGCATTAAGTTGTCTGTTTTGAGATCCAAATATGGGGAGTAATTAATTTCTGTAGAATTCAAAGGAAAGTAAACTTGTGATGTGAGAAGAATTTGCTTTTTTAACCTGAATTAATTATTTCGTTATTTCAATTACTAGAACTAAAAGTGATATTTTTTAAATTAGTATTTTGGCTTGTCTCACAATCTGCCCCATGAAATGTGTTCCTCGTTAGAAGAGAGTTTGGCATGGAGATAGAAAGGGAAAAAAAAATAACTATCCCTACAACAAATTCATTTCCTTGTTTGAGATCTGTGAATTGGTGTTCGCAATAGAAAATTGTTGAAAGGGGTGAAACAACGCATATTACAGTACTGAATTGTGTGAAGAATGAGCAATTAGATGATACACAGCAATGCCCTTTGGCCAGAGGATCAATGCTAACTCACTTTGAGATAGGGAGGGAGGGAGGGAGGGAGAAGCTTTAATTGAAGTGCTTGGAAAAGAAAGAAAGGTAAACAAAAGAGAGAAAAATTGCACAAAAAATTAATTACAATTTTCCTTTCTCTAATTGTGCATGAACACAAAAGAATACTTTTATTTTATTATTCCCACATATTTCTGCCTGCCTTCTTTTATTGTAGTGGGAAGCCCACATGGAATACTTTACTCCTCATCTCCTCCATAGTTTTCCCATCTCCACCAACCAACACCAGACAGCTCACCACCACCATACTTGGCACACAAAAAGGACAAAAAAAATTAAAATAAAAAAGGAGAAGAATATCTTGTGCTGTTCAAAGGGCCTCTAAATACAAGGACAATGACCCTTTTCTTCCAGTGCAATCATGGAACTTGAGTAACACAAAAACAATAAGAACATCATCACACCATGATCCCTTTTCACCTTTGGTTGTCGGCTTCCCATGTGAAAAACTAGAACCTATTTGTAGAGAAGAAAATTCAGATACAAGGACTTTTCATGATCTCAGCAGCTCACCTGCATTTAATTTATATCATGCTATCATTAGCATAAACAATTCACAGTAAAACTTCAATTTTTAGGCTGTGATTTCCTTTTCCGTTGTGGTGGAAAGATGTATTTACTTTACTTGAAAGCAAATTGTTGCCCTTTTCAGGTTCAGTAAAACAAACAAGTCACATTGACATGGAATTAGCTCAAACATCAAGGTGGTTCAAAGGGAATTGTGTGTGTGTGTGTGTGTGTGTGAAAAAGAAGAAGACTTTCTTACATTTTTTAGTTTCACAGTGATAAATTATCATTTGTTTTGGTTAATGTGCCGGGATAAAAGGTAAAAAAACACATTTGGTTGGAAAATTAAAGATAATTATATAAATTGAATCTTTAAGGGGCAATTTGAAGTGATTTTTTATGAAGGATATGAAAACAAGTTCTTTTCATCTCTACTATCTTTGCTTTTTTTTTTTTTTTTTAATCTTAACCGAATGACGCTATCTTGTAGACATCAAGTTCTATACTTTCATCATGTATGCTTTTCTAGCATCGTGCCTTTTTGTCAATGTGTGAGCTCTTGAAGGATGTAAGCAATGCACTGGATGCTGCTGGGAGGTTGACCTCAACAATCACATGCTGCACAGCTTGGAATGAGTCTAGGTCATGGAGAAATGATATAAAATATGTCGATTACATGGAATAGACCTAAACGAATGGTTCCTATGTGATTTTCACTGGTTGTTAGGTTGCTGTGATTTGTCAACGCAGATTAAGAAACCCTAACGAAGAACAACGACATCAAACCTTATATTTTATAGATGGATTAGGAGTAGAATCAACCTTAGAATTTCACCTTTATCCTTCTTTGAAGTATTCCTTTTCATACAAGGAAGTCTTTATTTACTGGCATGTGGTGAAATGTGAATCTTGCCCAAACGTCCCGAGCATCCTGCAAGCCACTTCAAGCAACTTCCCTGCCAAATATTATACACATTGAAGTGTTAAACACCCTTTAATTATATCAACTGAAAGCTACATGCTAACTTCGACAGGTTCATGAAACCAACCACTCGACAACAACATAAAACCTAAAATAATTGCCCTAATCAACCAACCAACATGCATATGTATTAATACTTAATTTTGTCATGCATGCTAAACAATGTTAAACACTCCAGAGTGGCAATTGCATGGAGGGCATATCCTCCGTGTAGCAATCCAAGCCTGACATGGGAGAGATCTGTGCGGTTCTTTCTCACAGCTAGAAAAGCAACAGTAGAAACAGGAACAGAGAGGTCTGATTTCTTATATATAATACAAGAAGTCAAAGAAACGTGTGGATACCAACACCATGCTTTGAAATAAATAATGGAGTTTCCAGTTTGCGCAGCGTTTGACAGGATACTCCAACTGTATGCTAAAGATGGTCCCGAAACCGCTGACTGTATACTATATATACTAAAATAACTTGTAATAAAAACAAAATAAATCAGGCCCAATAATTATTTTCAAACCAAATGAATTTATTGTGTGCTAAGATCATAGACCTAAATAAGCAAAAACACCCTGTCTTTTGTTGGCTTTTAGTGTGCGTGTATTTTCATCCAAGTCTTTTTATAGATTATTAGGGTACTGGTTACTTCATCTTGGTTCATAGTTAACCTGGCTCAAGATATAGGTTATGGGCTAGAAGGATTAATTTAAATTATGATTTAAAAATAAAATAAAATTAATCAAGGTCGAGTTCTATAATTATGGATGAAATACAACAAAATACTGAGAGTAGGTGATAATTTTATTTTTTTTTCTCCTGTTCTACACCATTCTTGCTATAATCTATATAATTGGTAGAGATGTAGACTTCACTACATCTTCATAAATAAATGATAATGTCATAATAAACATGATTGGTAGTTGCAAGGCATTGTCCTAAGAGATCATGAATCAAATTAAGAGAGGATATGGCTGGCTCATGTAATGTTAAAAGGAATATTTTCAGAATAATCCCAAATTTTTTAGTCCACTAGCTTCTGATAATTGTGATTAACAAAAGAAAAGGCAGAATAATTAAGCTACAAGCACCACAGATTTCATATCTTCTGCAATGTACTAATGTCTCACAAACTCAACCCTGAATAAACTAAAGAGTAAAGACCCACCAGGGGAGGGGAGGAAAAGACAAATATGCCATTCTGGCGAGCTCTGACCACCGACACTCACAATCCCCCATGCCAGTACCTAACCCAAAAGCCAAAACCCACCCTTTCCTGGCTGGCTGGCTGGCCAAGGCCACCACCAGAACTTTTTTACTAAACCGAAATATCGGTCAACATTAAAATTAACTCCCAAAGAAGTCCACAAAATAAGAACCTCAGGACTGTAACAACGCACGGTCAGCAAATTCAATAACATGGTCGCAAAAAAGAAAAAGACAAAAGAAAACCCTTTACCCTCCCCGCGAAATTAACCGTCGAAATATCTGAACCGAAACAGAAGTATCGGCCCCTATCGAAATTAACCCTGGAAGGTGGACAGTAACTAAAAAAAGAAAAACTAGCAGAGCAAGCAAATTCAATACAACACACCTGTAGTAAAAAAAAAAAAAAAGCCCTCTACAGCTCCGGCCAAATAAACAACCGAAACATCTAAACCAAAACCGAAATAACGCCGAGACGAGATTTAAAAATAAAACACTAAGCAAGCGAAATTCATGGGAACATACCTCTCCTTTGCGGCTTAGCAGCAACCTTAACACTCTTCATTTCCGTCTTGGTATCCGATTTCTCCTTCTCCTCCAATGGAAACAGAACCCCGTCAATCCCCTGAACAGAGATTCTTCCATCTGTGTAAATATCAGGATCAAACAAATAAGCAGAATTCTCAGCATGTCCAAATTTCACAGACCCATCAGCTTCTTGTGCCAAAACTTTGTGTGGCAATCTTAATGTATCATAAGAAATCTTCCCAAATCTTCTAACAGCATTGTACATGCTTTCTTCAGTTTGATACTCGGGTATCACATGGTAATAGATTATCTGCTCCGGTGCTCCTGGCTCACTCAATTGGTCTGTTGTGAGCTTAGCCATTGCTTCATCATTTGGGGCTAAAACTGTTAGCACATAACCTTCAGATACTAATCTTCCCATTTCTGTTGCTAATGATGTTAAATTCACAAGAATATCAGCCATTTCATTGTATCCTCCATACAAAAGAAGGGTTTCAATGAAATCTTTAACTTGTCTTTCTCCATTGAAATGGTGATGAGGTCCACCTGGACCAGGAGCTGGAGCCGGGGCAAGAGATGGGCCGGGTGCCATTGCATCGTAGATTGGTAGAACCGGGGCTGAACCGGGTTTTGCTGGTGGTGCTGGTTTCTTCAACCTGTGTGTTCTTGGATCAACCTCTGGTGCTCCTTCTGGTTTCACAGCTGAAATTGATTGCAAACTCCTGCGATTGTTGAAATCTTGTTGAACAGATCGTGGGATTAGCAACCTTTCAATCCCATGAATTACGCCATCTGGCCTCTCCACTGCATTCACTTGAATGATTTTCGCCGAGTCTATTAACTTCTCGCCGGATTGACTGCCGAGCTTGATTCTATCGCGGCACAAAGTGCTGTGATGGTGAAGAGAAGAGTTATGGCTGAGATTGATTCTGTTGGGGACAATGTGATAAAGTAGGAGAGTCTGGAGAGACTTGAGATTGCCGGGTTCAAGCAAGAACCGCTTGAACTCGGGATCAAGATCACGTTCGAGAGCTTCATTTCTAGGAGCAAAGATGGTGATATTGTGTTTACCAACAGCATCTTCAAGGGTTTGTAAAAGAAGTGCCTTTTCAACAAGTTCAGCCAGTTCTGTATAATGTGAGTCAAGAAGAGCTACAAGAACTGAGTTTGAGTTTATTTGGCCTGAATAGGACCCATTGCTATGGTTTTCTTGCAATGTAGAGGAGGAGGAGGAGGAAGAGAACCCCAGATGAAAATTTGAGAGAAGAAGAATAGAAGCGAAGAAAATGTGGATGCAAGGAGGTGAAGGCGCCATGGCCATTGAAGAAGGAAAAGATTGATGGAGGGTTAAATTGGCTTGCTGAAGAGGTGATGATAGATATATAAAAATAGAAGAGGTGAGGGGTTGGGTTGGTTTTGCTTGCTTCAAAGGCCAGTCTTTTCCTTCTTTCTCCTCTCAGTACTTTGTTTTTCTTGGGCTCCCTGTCTCTGGTGTTGTGTTTTATACTTTTATACATTCGTTGAAGGTACATAAAATTAAAGGATGGGAGAAGACAGTGACCCAATGTCTTGCTGGGTAGTTTACTGTTTTTCTGGCGGTTAAAAGCTTCTTTCACAGTCTTTTTCCTTCTGCGGTAA
>Ga0325403_1001093_pt1 | contig 21840 bp, 29 predicted proteins | sample PopdelMetagenome_19_FD_205665 | JGI IMG/M metagenome (GOLD analysis project Ga0325403, IMG submission 205665) | Populus deltoides microbial communities from Bellville, Georgia, United States - Xylem-PdKOR-R4 | ecosystem: Host-associated > Plants > Phyllosphere > Stem > Wood/Secondary xylem... | reverse complement strand
GCAACAGACAGGAATGTTCGCATGCAACAGACAGGAATGTTCGCATGCAACAGCCACATAAAGAAAAGGCAAGGCAACTGCATGACAGATAAGACAAGGGAAACGAGGGGAGGGGAGGGGAGGTGGATGTACAAAAAAAAGTGTTAAAAGGTAATACCTCTCCACTGCTTTCTCATAAGGTTCTTCATTTTCCCAATCCAGGGAGAGAAAAGCTGTAGTGTCCAGTTCAACTGCGTCAGATTTTGAGGAATCCTCTTGTGGTTCAGGAGCTGAACCACCTTGACTACCAAGGTCTGGCAAAGTAGTTGAAATAGTACTGCTACCAAAAGTGTCATCAACTTCTGACTCGGTATCACTATCTCGCTCACGAAATCTCTTAATAGCAACCCTTGTGTCGGCTTTAACCTCACCAGCATCAGCTTTTCGTCCAGATGTTACAGCAAACTCTGAAACTCGATGGAGGTTCGTTTGCATTTGTATCCACCGGTTTAAAGTGGGGAATCTGATAACATTTACCAATTAAACTAGGGATTTAAGTAACACTACACAATCATAATGTAAACGAGTTATACCAGTTCAATTGTCAAGCAATGGATATTACCTCTCAGATTGATCAAGAGCAAATTCATAAAATAGTCTGTCATTGTCAGGTTCCTGCAATGAACCATCATCCATGGAACCAGACATAGAAGAGTCACTGCCACTGTATAAGATACTCCTCCCAAAAACACATGCTAGCACAGCCCTCACTGGGGATATTTTAACGAGATGTTTTACAATATCCAACTGGAGGGGGTACAAAGGAATTCCAGGAGTTGCTGAGAAACTACTGTAGCAATTAGGCTTAGCTTCTTTGCAGGCTGGAGACAACACTTTATTCTCCGCATAACTCTTATGGAAGGTAGCAGCGACAGGAATGCAAGCCCATGCATGACCAGACCGAGGTGGATAAACTGGAGGTACACATGCTGAAATAACTTCATGGACAAAATCAGCACACATAATGTCAGCAACCTTTCCAGCTGCGTCAGTGCTGCCTCGGTCAAAGACTAAACGAGTTAGAAGCTGCAAAATAAAATAGTTAAGCATAAGCATATATGACATAAGTGCAGTTGAAATTGCATGCTCAGGTTCAAATCAACTCTCAACAGCAGAATTTTAAGAAAAATGACAATTGGTTTCAATGCCAATCTATGCATTCAACAGATATTGTAGGCTTACAGCACCTAAAAATCAAAGAGCAAGGAAAATTCTTTTCACTTAGGGAAAAATATGTAACAAATCTCAATAACAGTAAATCAGATCAAAATATTGGCTCATTCCTTAAAAAATCACATCACATAATGCCTGCATAGTGGGATTCCCTACAACTAATACAGCCAAATCTTTGCGTTCTCTAGAAGGCCTTTTCCACTTCCTTTTTCCAAACAACCTCTTCTTATTCAATTACCATTGTTGATGGATCAACGGTACCCAACAACTTTGCATGTCCTTGAATTCAAATTTACTATGTGCTCAACTATTTTTCAGTACAAATGAATACATAAAAAGAAAAAAAAGGTGACACCATTCACCTCTCAGAACATATGTTATGGAGGTCAGCCAGATGGGAATAAATTGAACGATTTGCGCGGTGAATTCTAGTCTCCACTAAAATTTATAGTAAATGTTCCCATGAGGTGCTCATGAACAAATCTACCAGGTTCAGAATTTGTGTGATGTATGAATGTCTATTGGCCTGAAAAGCAGTCACCACATAGTACTAACCTCACATATTGTAAGAGTTCTTCCTAATGTTCAAAACACTTGAAGGTTGCAAACTTAATAATATTTCATAAAGATTTCACAAAACTACTCCGCCTGTCAACCAATCAAAACTCGACTGAAATTTTTATTTTATAAACACTACATGCAAACCAAAGATCAAAATAAATGCATTGACAGAAATAAAATGATATCAGATGAAGATGATCAACAGCTTACATCTTTAGGCCACTCATAAACCAGTGAGAAAAAGTTGAAATCATGAGTTGTATCAGTGCCATCAACTATGTCACCAATTGCAGCAATATGGAGAATAAATTGTGAAAGATACGTTGTAGGCTTAGCACTCAAAGAACCAAACAATCTCTTCCCTGTATCTTTTATATCATAACCAACAGGCTGCATGCTAGTTTCTCCACCAGCAGAACTTTTGGGTGTCTGTTTTGCAACTTTTAACCCAAGTCCAAGAACCCCTTCCTTCTCAAAGTGAGACAAGAGTTTACGCTCCGCATATGGGTTGTCACCTTTTACTATATTTACCTCTGTTTCTTCATCAGCAATAGCTCTTGCAAGATTATGAAGCTTACCTAAGATTTTATGTGAAAATGATTATCAGAATCACATTGAAAATCTTCCCAGTATGATAAAAGCAAAAACGCATAAATCCTCCTCCCACAAAATGTCATAAAGAATAGGATACCACTCAGAAACTGTCGCTTCCCCCTGTGAGCATCTTCAATCATCTGATGCAAAATAGCAAGAGTACGTTCTCTTTGCCCCTGCCGGAGCAACTCCTTTGATGACGATATAATAATCTCCCCAGCCAGAAATGCCTGGAGGCCAGGACCATCACCCTAGAACAATATATCAAATCATGAGATCAACAATAAAACATTCAATCTGAATATCATATACTAAGCGATCCTGATGAAGAGAAGGAGGATAATAAAGCAGCTGCATTGACCCTTTTTCACATCTCAAGCGTTGAATAAGTGAAGCGACTAGTCAATAAAAGTAACTTTAAGGGTAAAATTAGTTCAACAATTTCCCACTATTTTCCCTCCCTCAAAGAACTTAAAAATTTTGATTTTAAAAGTACAATTCGCTCAACCGTTTTCCATCCCTTAAAGATCTCCCACACTTTACCTTCTCACAGTCAGAAGTATCAAAATAACAAGTTGGTTTCATATACTAGAAGTCAAGAATAGGTTTTCTATGAGAAAAAGCTAGAAAGCATTTCTTTCATTTTCTTTTGCATTGAAATAGGGCATCTTTAGAAAGCATTTTATTCTCATCAGCAGTGATGGCTGAAAATTGCTAAACAAAAGAAGAACTAGACTGTGGTCCGTCTAGACTTCCCTGTCTTAGCAGGAGCATTTTAATCTTTTATAAATGGACTTAAGGAAAATTTATGAGGGAAGGCATGAAAGCTAAAACAAAAAATGACGAAAAACTTCCTCCTGAAAACGCTCCATGTTATAATGGTCCTCATACAAGTTTTCAGCTTTAGCTAGCATTAGGTTCATTTGCAGAGAGAAGATAAAATAATTTTGAAAGAAAAGAAAAGATGAAAGAGTAAAACAATGGATATATTAATTTCCAGATCTTATTGTGGGCAAGCGCTATAAAAATGAGAATCAATCAAGTATGATCAAGACACATCTTGCTTGTGATAACTGTTGATCTAGTAAGTGAACTTACTTGTTCCAAGAATTCATGTAGACGCTTGAGAACACGTCGTGATACAGAAATAATTCCCACTTCAAGAATCTGATCCCAGTAAGTCGAGCCTATCTTTGGAGATGCTCCTGGATATATCTCAGATAACATAACTTGAGCCTGCAACATGGCCAACATAAGAGCGAAACTAAGCCATTATTCTTGGTACATGAACTGGGACCAAAATGCCCAAAGAGAGAGAATTTTAGAGAACAATATGCATGCAGCAAAATTAGAGAGATAAGATGCATTTCAGTGGTTGGACATCCCCAAAAACGACGCTTTCATGGGTGCTTGCTACCATGACTTAAGTTGTGGTAATATCAGTTTTGGTTACATAAAAGGGGGTGTAATTACCAATTTGAAGCAACATATTATACTTTTGTATTGTAAAACATGTAAAATTATCTTCCTCAATTTTTTAAATTTTATTTAGGATTATGTAGCGAAGTCACCATAATTGTGGCATGTGAAATGATTATATGATTCACCTTTTTAATGCATATTCTTGAAAAAGAACATATAAGCCCTGTGACAAAACCAACCATGTTGACAGTAAAGATAAGGATGGAAAAGCTTTGATGGAACTCAAGGCCTCTTGCTTGGCTTCGACAGATGCATCATTTTCCTCCTAAAAGCCCTAACAGCCCGGAGAACACAAAAAGGCCAGGAAGCATCAGTCAGATCCCTAAAATTTCTACTCCTAGCAGAAGAGCCTTCCTCTATAAGGGCTCTAGCGCTTTACTAATAGAATATCATATCAAGTAAAGGGGTCTAAAAAACATTAGATAAGAGGCTGAGAATCTAGGCTTGCTTCACTTCTTCAAGTTCCGCCCCTTATCCCACAGTATAACAAGGATATCATAGGCAACTAATTTCATCCTTACTAATGCTCCAAAGAAAATTTAAAAAATAATGATTTCTATTTAGGCCAGACCAGCTACAAATTTGAGAAGTTAATGAAGTTAAATCACAAGTGTGGTGAGAGGAAAGGGGGATCTCAATACCATTGTGCGCAACTAAGACATTGCAAATGTTGCTCAAAACCAGAAAGAGAGATGTGCAGAACATAGGGTTAAAATAGCAGGAATTACAAACTTCAAGTTCATACATATGTAAGTACTACCTGATCCAGGAGTTGTTGAGACATATGTGCCGACCTCGCAGAAGTTGCAGCAACATCAATGCATAAAAGAATCTGAAAGCACACAGTAACATCCCTGCCTTAAATAGCCCTCTTACTTGAATTGAGAAACATGGAGTGCAAGTTTTACAATTAGAAGTGCTTACTGCAGCCAAAGAACCCAATTGGGATCGTAAAGAAGAAAAATCTAGGTCTTGCACTGCTGAAGTCCCATCCACAGCACGAGACACTGCATCTTCTACCTGGTAAAAAGAAACGACACATAAATTTAGTTGTGACCGCCTGCAGTGTGGAAGTTACAAAAATTCTGATAACCTGAAATTTGAATGTAAAGTTCCTTGTCAACAGAAATAGCTAGGTTGAATACATGATCAGATTAAACAACAGGTAGATGGGGAAAATTCAATGTTTACAGATACTGTAATCATTTATTAAAACATAAAAGCAAATGGTAATGGACTGACCAATCTGGATTCAGACGCTCTTCTAACTGCACCGTCAACCCATTCAGCCAATTCAAGGGTAGCTCTATCTTCTGCTGATAAAGAAAATCGATGAACTGCCTCTTCACCAATGTCATACTTCGCTCTTTGCATGCAACTGCAATATAAAATGCCATCAATGACAACACACTCGCATCAATTCAAAGTGAAGAGATAAAGGTTCCTGTAACAAAATAAATGGCATATCCTCAGTCATGTTTGATATGATATACACAATCTCTCCATTACATATAATCTACTATTACATGACATCTAATTAGGGCAGCGATGACTTAGTCCAGCCCTTGTCAGCAGTCAAAACATTAGCTGTCACAAGATGGAAGGTGCAAAAAACAAATCATTCTCCTGCCATAGTGCAGTAAGACATCATACTTCAACATTGCACAGCAAACATGTTGCAGATAAACCACAAGTGTGAACTAGTTGACACTTGCATACTAGAATGAATTGTCAGAAAAAGGATATATCAAACTTACAGGTTAAGCAGCTTGGATGGGGCTGCACGTAGGACAGTCAGCGCCTCCTTCCATCCCCATTGGCACTCAGATAACGGTAGAAGACGTTGCAAAACTGACAACCGCCACTGCCAATCCTCAATAAAATGTCTAGCTATTGATATTCTCCACTCTAAGGCCTGTCTTCCATCTATACTCATACCATCATTTGGTGTATGCTCTTCAATCAAGCCTGGTGGAAGATTGCGATGTAGAATATCAAGTAGCAATCCTGTGAAAGAAAAAACCATTTCTTTCCCTCCTTCACAAAAAGTGACATCAGTATGGTCCCAAGCACATGTGGAGGATGATTCAGAATTGCTCCCTGGTGAGGCACAATGCGTCAAATTGAGAGAGATATCATCCATATGTAAAAGTGAAATTATAACATTCACCATCAATATCTGCATCATTGAATAAAATCAATGTTATGTAAATGTTCCAAAATAAACAGTACGGAGGAAAGAACTAAATTTAGACATCTGACACCATTGCCTACTAAGTACATGATTGGATAAAAAGGTAGCAAGGCAAACTTAAAGGGGTGACACAAAATAAGTTCTGTTAAATTGTTGCCAGCTTTCTAGGGAAACACTCAGATCAATTCATAATCTAAAAAAAAAATTGCAGGTAAGAATAGTCTAAGATTTTCAGTTATATCAAACCCAACACAAACTGCAAGCAGATAACCTTGCGTGGAATATTGGTAATAGCCTCCAAGTGGTTCCTCAAGTCTTTCAAGTGGCAAAGAGCCACTTGATGATGACTCTGTCTTTCATCAGTCATACACCTCTCCATCACTCCCAATGCAAGAACAGTTGATTCCAGAGCATAACGCATGTGCATTAGCTCAATATCTTGCATTCTATCAAAAACACAGACAAAAGAAAAATGGAATCAGCATATTGAAAATAAGAAATCCTAATTTGACAAGAAGAATATGCTAGGACAAAGAAGTAATTGTAACAAGGAATTGGGAACATATCACATGCAGGCTTGGGCCTTCCAAGTGCCCACATAGCAAATAATTACCATATGTAATGTTAAGGTCCTTAAGTTTTGAAGCTAATGACAATCATAGACAATCATCAAAATTTGCAATGCCCAAAGACCATGAAGAAATCAAACCAGCCTATCAAAGAGTAGTATAATTATTTTAAAAGAATTATAAAGGTCCAGCTAAAGTACCAAGAGGTTCTGTCTGATAGACTGGGTGAGTGAATATTGAACACTAGAACCACCAATCACAAAGCAAATTCTAAGCATACAGCAGCCTAGCAAGTCAACTAAAATGCCATGTATAGTGAAAACAACCATCCACAAAGCACTCCTCAGCATAACAGATAAGTTTCCAAGCGTTTCCAAACTTGCATGACCTAAAGTAGGAAAGATACAGAATAAAATGGGCACACACACCTTTTCCAGGCTGCTATGTCAGAACAAATTGGCTGCATGCTAATTAATTCAATAGCATCCTGAAACTTCATGGTTGGAACAACATCAAACAATACCTGCAAAAAGGCAACAAAAAGAGTAAAAAAAAAATCTTTACATTTATATATGAAACTCTACTTGAATGCCACTGACAGCTGAAATTTTTTCCACCTTCACAATAATCACTCAAAAGAAAAGAAGGCAAGGTTCGACTTTTGTTACAATTCCCAAAATAGAACATTTCATCAAAGCATGTATAAATCAAGAAAACTATCTATATAACCAATAAAACAGGCAAAAACAAACATGATTGTGTAAACGCGGACTCCTTCCTGCAAGATGACACTATGACACCATTCAATATCAAAGCAGTTACCACAAACTCGTCTTCTTTGAGCAGAAATTTCAGTGTGAAAAATTAATAATTGTATTGACAAATTCTATAACCAAACATATCCATGAATTTTGCAAAGGACACCTTATGTTAACGCAACCATATAAGTGCAGGAGACTTACGCGAAGAGGGCTTTGAACAGAAAGCCTTTCCAGCACAAAGTTTTCAACAAAACGTTCTGAATGATTATCTTCGCTTGCAGAAATTATTTGTTGGTTTCCAGACAACAACAGTGATGACTTTGAATTCCATGATTGACCAGAATTGACACAAGAAACAAAAGAGGCAAGATCAAGCTGATAACATAACGAATCGCATAGATGCTCCACGCAAGACATCTGTCAAAACAACGAGAACAAAAAAGAGGGACTTACATATTCAACTCTTCCTTTGGACAAACAAAACCATTATGTAAAAGATTTGGAAACAGAAGAAGAAATTACCTCATCCAATTGATTACCATATGTTGCAGACTCTTCTAGTCGAAGTATTTGCGACTTCCTGCTTGTCCAGAGAAGTTGCATTAATTTCCTCCGAGCAGTTGTTTTACCTGCCAACAGATCCCAACCCATGGCAGCTACTAGGGGCCTAAGCCGTGGAAACAGCGTGAGAAACTGCAACATGAATGAAAAGGATGAGATTTTCTAACAACATTTTCAATTTGTGTAATAATGAAATGCCATTTTCAATTTGAGTAATAACGAAATTTCAAACTCGCATGTTCAATTTAGATGCAAAAGTGAAACATACATAGCTAGCTTCTTGAAGCTGCTCCCTCTTGACAGCCGAGAGGGCTGTATCCATGAAGCATTCAAGTACATGTACTTCTGAAACACGAGCATAGTGGTACATCTCTCTCATGCAAATACTGACAGCCCTACCCAAGGAAAAAGATGGGTCTTTTGAATCTTCATCCAGTTTCATTTCCATAAGATACCCCTGAAAGTGCTCTAAAGGGAGTGGAATTTGTTTGTCAGCATGTGCTCGAGACATCTCAATCTCTTGACGGAGCAACTCATCCTGGATAACCTGCACAAAACCACATTGGACAATCAACACACCTGATCACAGAGCATTCCATAATAATATTAGAGAAGTTCGAATTTCATGAAATCAAACAACATATTCCCTTACAAGGACAGTAGATGATAATCATTAATCTTTTCTATTGAAAAAATTGAGCCATGTAATTTCTTAGCAAAATCAAGTGCATCCTTTACAGCTTCTATTGGTGTAACTAATATTATAAAATCCAAACTACCTAAGGGACCCTTTGAGACTATTTTTTTTGTCATATGGAATCCCGCACAGACTTTGCCTAAGTTTGGACTTTTGAAAGGAAATGTTTCATTAGAGAGTGGAAGCTCCAAAGTTTTTACAAGACAACTGAGATTAGAAATTGCATTCAATTCATTAACCAGGTTTTATGGTTTCCCCTGCAAACCACCAACAATTAAGCAATCCCAAAATCTTTAAACAAAAGTGTTCTGAGCATTGCCTGAATCATTTCAACAAGATGTCTACAATTCGATGAAAGAGCTTCTTCATGGATCCGAAGCAATTTTTCTTGCATGACATGCCATGAGGTTCCATATCCTTTCCTTGTTGACAAAACCCTCACAAGGAGATCTTGCAGCACAATGCTATAAAGAACACAAAACGGAAGGCAATAATTATTCAGAAGAGAAAATGCATACAGCATGCAACACCTTTTATTTGATTCCCTCAAGCTCAAAAAGTTAAAGAAGAATATTAGAAATTTATGGTAGTGATAACTCATCAGAAAGAGTTTGTATAAGAATTTGGGTGAATGATACCAGAATACATCAGGAAAAAAAAGGTGACAGCAGTCACAGCAAGACAAGTTCATTGCAGTCCTTCAACAAATGAAAGGCAGTAGAGCAGGCATAAAAGAGAGGCAATCCTGTGAGCAATGGTAGAGACTGGGCACAGGCAAGGTGGCCCCAACTCAAGAAAGTTTCAGGGACGCTAAATATAATATCTAGTACCACCCTCTTCCTCATCCCCAAAATTTAATCACAGACCTCTTCCCTTTCTTAGGCACTGTTTGAAAAACAAAATTCCCACAACTGCCTATGGGGAGGAAGAAAACCTCAAGCTAAAATTTAAAATTTAGAAGGAACTTCAAGGAAACAAAGAAAAAACAATCACACTTAAAGCATCTTTGATAGCCCTGACTTTAGATTTATATAGCTATTCCGTCCCTGCAATGCCCTTAATATTAAGCTCCAACACGACACAAAACAAGGAGGGAATGCTTTCCAAGCCGTCTCAAGTAGACAGCCCCATAACTACTAAAAAAATGCAACTTTTGCACTGGCAACATGCATGTATCTTACATACAATGGTAGCTGATATAACCCATGTTGGTATAATACTTTGATTACTTTCAACTCATGCAAATGACTACTGAAAACATGTAAGACCCCAATTTGGAAGGAGACAATTAAAAACATGCATAAGGAATCCTAGAGAATAATATTGAAGGTGTTTCCTTCCCTTGAACAAGCTAATCCAAAAGCATAACCATATTAATAACAGTAACCAGTCGAAAACCCAACAACACTCGCCTATCACTACCACAACATTTCATTTCAAATAACAGAAACCCAAAAATGCACATACCGATACTCACTCTCCTCCAGGCCACGATCAAGATGAAGAAAGCGGATATGTGAAAATACTCCTTCATCTCCCTCTTTTGAACACTCCTTCATTGCATCCAAATGCGCTAACTGCACACACTTTCTAATCAAATCAAACAACTCCACACCTTCCTCCTCCACTTTCTCACTCTCCTCCCCCCTCACCGTTATCTCCATACCTGAATTCTCATTCTCAACCTTCATCCCCTTCATTTGGCTCTCTACATTCCAACACAACGCATCAAAAACATCCGCATTATCCAAAATCACCTTCCTCAAACACATCATCTCCCCTTCCTCAATTGCCACAACACCACCCGAACTGGAACCCTCCCCTCTCCCACTCCCTCCCACTTCATTCCCGTCCAAATCCACATCTCCCTTCAATCTCTTCACACCAAACTCCAAAACCTTATCCAAAACCTCTAACTCTCCACTCCCATCCTTTAAACCCTCAAAATTATCTAAAAACCCCACCTCCTCCTCCTCCTCCTCCCCCTCCCCCCTTCCTCCAGAACTCTCTCCCACACCAATCTCCCCCTCCTCTTTCTCAAACCTATCGAGATCGACATTCTTGCGCAAACTCTCCGTCACGCGATCAATCAAAAGTTGAATCAACAACAAAAACTCTACACGCAACCGAAGCGTAACGGAATCGAAGCGCCATGTATGCGAAGTCGGATTGTTAAGTTGTAAGAGCTCTAGGGTTGATAAAAATGTGAGGAGTGATGGATTGGGGCAAGATTGGGACCAGAGAATGTTATCGAACCTGCCAGAATTGGATACTATGGTTTGGAGAATTGCGAGAGCGAGGTCAGGGTTTTTGGTGCGGAGAGATGTGAGGATGGCTCGTAATGGCTCGAATTGAGCTAAGTGGAGATGGTTCGCTGCTAGGCGAGAGAGAAGGTCGGTTTCTTTGTCCATTTCAATGGAGGTTATTGTTGTTTTCTGTTAGTTATGGATTTTGATTATTCATTTTTTACTTCTTTTTTTTTTCGAGGTTTTTGAGTTGGAGAATTTGGGGTGTTGCCGGTGGAGATTTCAATTTTTCTCTTTATTTTTTTAATTTGTTGCGAGGTGTTTCTGGTTTCTCGGATGCGTGAAGTGCAACGCAGTACAGACACAAAGCGGAACTACGGGGTAACGGAGATAAAAAGTGAGGGTAAAGGTCAGATAAGTCACTGGACTTGTGGATTCTCGATTGAGTTTCCAATAAACAAATATACTTTATTTTTATTTTTATTTTTATTTTTGGAAATTTTTATCCATGAATTATGAGGCATTGTTTCGCGCAGCAATTGAAACATCATTTTGTCCATTTAAAAAAAATCAATTATTTTTTTATATTTTAATATATTAATATTAAAAATAAATTTTAAAAAATTAAAAAAATATTTTAATACATTTATAATAATAAATACTTTAAAAATTAACATTTATTACTATATTAGTCACCCCCATAAAATTATTGCATGTTTAGGGTCGTGCAACGCGCTAGTCAATTAAATATCTAAAATATCATTTTCTAGACAAATATCATCTCTCCGTTCCATGTGGGTTTGATTCGTTGCTAGGAATACGTTTGATAATATGATAAGGTACGATTTAAACTAAATTTTGTACTGGCTATAATTTTAAAAGTTTTTATTAATTAATACATACCATAGTTTTACATTAATTTTACTAAAACCTTTTCTATTAAAATTTTAGTTAAAAAAACTATGATTAATAATTTTTTTAAATTTATTTTTTCAAACCGGCAAACATTGTCAATTTAATCACCGTTAATAAAAAAAATTTAGTTTTTCTATTATTTTTATACATTTTAGATGAGAAAGAGGGGAAACAAACTCATGTACACATGAGAGGGTTGCTTGAAGGCTACAAGGACTACCGTCATCCTGTGCAAGAAAAAGCTAAAACAATTAATATAAAGTAAAAATAAATAAATTTATTTAAAAATACTTCTAGGACACAAGAAGATTAGATTTTAACATAAATAGACCGGTCCCTCCATTCTTATCCGTTTTACTGTGTTGTCTTGTTTGTTTATCTCACCGGTTCTCGGGTGATTTGGGAATTAATATAGAAAGTAAAAGGAATAGAAGAATCAACAGAGTGAATGAAATATTACCATGCTACACCTACTCTTCCCTCTGGACATTGTTCTTAAACAGTATTAAAAATTTTATTTTTATTTTAATATTTTTTAATTATCATGCATTTGATATTAAAATAACAATCCTAATAATAAATCATTTATAAAAATTCAATTCAAATTATAATTTTGTTCTTAAATTTTTTAAATACATTATAAACATGATTTTATTTCGTTTACTATATTTTTATCTTCTAATTATGCATAATATATATATATATATATTTAATTTGTATGAATAATCATAAATAATTTTTTAATAAAACAAAAATTAGGGTAAAAAAACCTTGAGTGTGCTAAAATGAACAAGAAATATTGATAAATAAATTATTTTAATAAAAAAAATTCAAAATAACTGTACGCTTCGCAAAAAAATTGATCCTCCACCGCGCAATGCAGACATGCAGAGGAGCATAATTTATAAACATAAAGATATTATTGAGAAGAAAGAAAAACTAACAGCCACTATCGCAGTTTTTGAAAACCACTCCTTTCGATTCTGAAAAAGTTTAATGACCGTTGCTAGCTTCTTGTGTTTTTTAAGTTAAAAACAAAAAACTTGTCAAGTCTGCTGTCATATCACATGTAAAATTAAATTTAATTTCACGTAACTTGTTATAATTTTTACATATGAAATAAAATATTAAATTATATAATTTAATTTAATTACACTGCTTGAAATATATGTAAAATTAAATCAAATTATTAATTTTAACTATTTTACCTTTAATTTATAATATTTTTTAGGATATATTTGAGATTACAGTTAAACCATGTTTCTAAAAACATTTAATTTTTTTATTTTAAAATATTTTTTGATATTTTAAAATCATTTTAATATGTTAATTTCAAAAATAAATTTTTTAAAATAAAAAAATATTTTAATATATTTTAAAAATAATTTTTCTCACACTATCAAACAAGTTATTAATACCTTTTATATTGACTTGTTCATAGTATTTGGTATTATATTAACGAATATTTTTTAAAATATTTTTTATTTAAAAATATATTAAAATAATATTTTTAATTTTTAATTTTAGTATGTTAAAATAATTTAAAATTAAAAAAAAAACAAAGAAAAATCACTTTCTAAATACCAAATAAATACACTGGTAGTAATCATGGGTACTGCCTAGATAGTGCTCCAACTTTTTTATCATCTAAAGATGAATAACTCGAAGAAGGCGATGTTCCTCTACAATGAATACAAGAAATGCGGGCTACTCTCCTTTCGTTACTGGGTAACAAAGAAAAGGCATCATTGTGTGGTGCCGGGAACCTGGAGTTATTTTTCCCCTGAAAGTACACACTGAGAATATTGTTACTCCTCACAGTTCGTTCATTTTATCATGGAAATGACACGTGCTGCTCTTCTTTCACTTTGGTTTTGTGTTTGTGGCCCTGCCATGCTTTCTGTTTCCGCACCATGAAGCATGCTCCCCTGGTTTTGATCCAACGACCTCGTTTTATAGTTTAAAGATCCTGACAGTGTCACAGTCCAATTATCAAGCAGAAGCAATTTTCTGTGTAACGGGGATTGAAATGCACGCATTCTCGTGCTCTGCCTATTTTCCCAGTGACCCTTACTGGGAGCGTCTACTGCTACGGAGGATGGGTGGCCTGTTGCAGAAAAGAAAGGGTATTTTTGTAATAATATTTTCATATTAATATTTAAATAAATATTCTTAAAAGAATTTCAAAAACAAAATTGATTTTAATTCTTGAAAATAATTTTAATTTCAAAGATTCCAATTGGAAAACAAAAATATACCGAAATATCTTTCACTATTATCGCAATTTGGAGGATAAAATCCAACAAAATTGATTTTTTTTATTTTGAATCAAATCAAAATTAAATCAAAGAATTAAAATGGAACTGAATCAAATTAAAAAATTAAATTAATGGGTTTTGTTATTGTTAAAACCCAAGCCAAAAAACTTTCATTAAAATTTGATTTTTTTTAAAAAAATAGTTGTTTGATTATATATTTGATCTTGATTTTTCTAGTTTAATTTTCCAGTTTTGTTTCCAAAATATAAAATAAAAATTGAATTAAACCAATTTTTTTAAAAAAATTTCTTACCGGTTTTTTTGTTTGAGATCTCAAATTGTTATTTTAATTAATTTTAGATCATTTTTTATAGATATTGTGCTCCCTGCTTTGCTGGAAAAAGTACTGGCCAAAACGATGGCGTCTAGCTATTGAAACAACAAAAATGCAGCGCTTTACGAACAAGGAGAAAAAAAATAAAAAGTGGGAGTGAAGGTGTCCTGTGCTGTCCTCCCCTCCTATTCCAAAATGATAGCCTAAAATTAATTAACTAATTAACCCTAGAAAAGGTAAAGTAACCTCAACCTTAACATTAATCCAACCACGATCCTTACTCAGGTCAGTAAAATTCATTGAGGCGGGAAACAAGTCCCCTAAATTTTTACCGCCCCCTCCCTCTTCCTTCTCCATTCAATCTCTCACTCCACCTTCTCTCTCCGCAAAATGACAGACGACGAGAAGGAAAAAGGCGTCGTCGTTTTGGACGACGACTCTTATTTGAAATCGGAAATCGAGAAGATTCGGGGACGATGGGAACTCGCTACGGTTCTTAATTTTTTGAGCGTAAAATAAACAAACTGCTCTCATTCTCTCTCTCCGTTTTTTTTCTTAATAAATATTTCGTGTAAAAAGCTGGAGGTTTCTTTTTTACAGGTTTTTGAGCCAGTCATTGGGGTTGATTTAAAGTTAACGGCTGAGGAGATTGAGAGTGCTCTTGTTGAGCCTAATAAATCACTTGCTCAGCTTCACATTAAGCTATTAAAGGTTTTTTATTTTTATTTTTTATTTATGCTTGCTTTGATTATTATTATAAATAAAATAAAATTAGCGAAGTAATTATCTGGTGTTATACATTTTTAATTATTAACGAAACAATGTTTTTGATTATCATGATGTTTGCAATCAATTGATTCTATCACGATGTATATTTATGATCTGGGTGAAAAATCATGGCACGAATCACGACATAAGATAATCACAGGTTTTGCTTACTGGGCTCACAAATTCAATGGCTACGATTCTTTTTTGTTCTTGTGCCTAAAATATGTTTTTGTAATATCTGGTGTAAATGATTCAAACAAAGGGAATGCGTATTTTGGCTATGAGGGCATTGCATGCTTATCGAGTATTTGTTTGTGTGTTTTCCTTTATTTTGTGCATCGATGTATTTGATGCACCGAGGAAGCTGTGCTGATTTTTAGCATTGAAAATCATGCGTGTGGATGTTATGATAGATAATTGATTCATATAATATGCCATAAAAAGCAAAAGGATAACGCCATATGACATGAAAGTATCACATGGAATCCCACATGAAAGGGCAAATCGAATGGCTATGGACCTTTTGTGTAGTGATAGATGTCATTAGTTTTGTGTACGTAACACTTTGCAAAGTGAGAAGGATTGGTTTTGCCTTCACGTGGTTGGCATTGCGTGCTCTCTAACTTGGAATTTTTTCCATGCGGGTAATATCTTTTTAAGTTTTTTATAAATATGGATTTTTCAACAGGGGATACCGCCTATGAGTAAAACATTGAATGCATCTGATGCTTGGGTGACCGAGCTTTGTAAGAAACTAGCCATGTGGTGGCCACGGGTATGCAGCATTTCAACTTTCAACTGTGTAGTTAGGATTTTCATACAGTTTTGAATTTGTACTTATTAGTTGTGTTCTATTACAGGTCGCTGAAGGCGAGTTACCACTGAAGGCAGCCAAAGGGTATCAAACTACTGAATATTTGTCTCATATCATTTCCTAAAAGATAGGTTTTCATTTTTTTATTTAGACTTGCTCAGGTCATGATGGTTTCTTGCTGCTGTGGCTTGTGCAGAGATGAGATGTCTAGATACAAGGAACTAGATCCAGCTAATAGATTGCTGATTTTGAAAGCACTCTGTGAACTCAGAGCTGAAGTAATATGCCTTGCCTTTCTGATTAAACATTTTTTCTCAAATGTTGGAAGTTGTTATTTGTATTTTTTTGACTGGATGATCTTCTAAATGTTTATATTTCTGATTTCTACTTTTGCGTTCGGTAGGCTTCTAGGGTATTTTATTTTGCGCATTCTTGGCTTTTTGAAGCCTTTGTGTTTGTATCTATTAGTGGGTAATCAAGTTCTCTATATAGGTGGATACATTTAAGATGAATGAAATGTGCAGCTTTTTTCTAGGTTTCCTTGTTAAATCTGTTGTAAGCCATTCTTTCTGTTTACAGCAAAATGACATTGCATCTTATGTTAACGATTCTTTGAAAGATGGAACTGAAATTTCTTATTTCCGGAAAGATAAGATTGGGGTAGATGGAACTGCAACTTCTTACTGGTAATTCTTGAGCATGTTCTGAATTTTATATAATTTGCTGTGCAAAGTGTTGAAAATACTAACTGTGCTCTCAGGTATGATGGAAGTTCTGTCATTGGCCATAGATTATACAAGCAAGTAAACAAGACTGGGGCAAATAGTAGAATGAGGGGTAAAGCATCAAAAAATCAGCCAGCTACCTGTTTCCAATGGGAAATTCTTGCAACCAATCTTGAGGAATTTCAGAAAGTTGTGGTAAGTTTAGTATTCCCCTGTTTCAACAACTGGAAATTTTAGTTTAATTTGTTTCTTGTTGGTATCGGCAGAATGAACTCTCTTCTAGCAAAGTTACTGCACAAGTTGCAGCTGGCAAGACCATTGAAACTGATGTCCTGCCTATTATACAGAAATTTCAGAAGGTAAGCTTATGGGTTTCTCTTATAATTGTTTCTTAGTAGTGTGGGTGTAGTCACAGTTTTATTATGCACAAGTTTATTTATCTTTCACATTGATGGTAAGTAATCTGTCACTGTCATTGTATTCAATAGAAGAAAGATAGGGCCCTCAAACAAAAAGAAAGGCAAGAAAAGCTCCTGAACAGTTTTAGACCCTGCACTGCTGGGGTTACTCGTTCCTGCCGCAGTCGCAGACCTATCAGTTATACATTTGGTATGATGTTATCTTGTCTGTTTTCATTTTCATGATCTGGTTGTGGCATAATCATCTTTTGTTTGTCTTTTGCTTCTATTTCACTGTCTTGCTGAACTACATCAAATATCTAATAATCATATAGAGCCAATTGAACATTTTTAGAATTATGTAACTGCCTCCCTGTTGTGAAGTGCGTTACTGAGCTTCTATGGGATCTCAAATCATGGATGAGATGGAGAAAAAAGTCACAAACTGAATGATAATTTTCTTGGTTATTTGGGTTTCTGTTCACTTTAGTTTCTTGTTTGATTCAAACATATTTTTTTTATTTGAGAAACTTGATTGTACTTGTGAATTATTTATAATTAACCTCTTCATTTGCGATCCAATATGCAGATGACTATGATCGTGCTATTGATGAGGCTATAAAAATAACAAAGTAAGACTTGATGAAATTTACTGTCATCACTGCATTTCTATATTTCAAACATACTTGCAACATTCTTTGCTAAACTTGTTCTTAAATTCTTCAACATCTTTGTTTTATGCATTTTGTCCCTCATATTGAGAACGAGAATTCATGATCTTTTCCATTGCTGACTTCAACTTATAATCCAGGAAAAGGAAAACAATTGAAGAGCAGAGCAACAATGGCAAACATGTTAAGCAGGAAAAAAATACTTCTAATGGGGGTTCAAATATGGGCACAAATTCAAAAGAAAGTCATGGTGAAATAGGTGATTCAGGCATGAGTGCAGACTCCAAAGATAATATCGAGAAGGGAAGCTTCTCAGAGAGTGAAAATGAAAGTGACAAGCTTCATGAAGCGGATGATGATGATGATTATGATAGCAAAAGGGATCATGATAATGGGAGTGGATCCGACAAATCTGACAAAGAAAATGAAAATTTTGGTGACAAGAACATTGCTCGGAAGTTTGGTTCTCGTTGGAGTTCAAGACTGGCTGGAGTTGCAAGCCATCCTGCCCTGGAAGCTGGAAACTTGTGTAAAAAGAGTAGGTTGAGACAAAGACCCACTCGTAACTCTGCCCTTGACTCTAATAATGTGCTTGATTCAGACGATGAAACTTTGTCAAAACATACAAACAGAGAGATATCTGGACATGAAGACTCGCCTCCAGTTTCTAATTCAGATGTGGTCTGTGACAGTTAAAGCTATCAAGTGGAATCAACATGCAAGTGATTTTCCTTGAAATTTTTGTTGAGCGAGGAAATATCTTCACAGAAAGATATCTTGAAGTCAGTGCTGGTGAGAAGCAAGTTTTGAAAATGTGCTCATCCCTGTATTCCATATTGGAATCCAAACTCTAGTTTGCAGCCCGTGCCTTTTGTTAGAATTTCTTAAGAGGAAGATGCCACGTACAGAGTTTTAAAGCTACCACTAAGTTGGCAATGGCAGATTTCGTAACCTATGTAAGTTAATTTCTCTGCTTAAATGCAATCGGTTCTCTGTTTAACCGGGATTGTATACAATCCTTTGATGTTCCCTCTCTAGTATCCAAGGATATCTTATGTATAATTAACTTCCTAATGGCTTGTGAAAAATAAAAGGTAGTAAGATAATTGGAAACATGGGATTTCTCTAATTTAAGGGCTTTCAGATTGATACAATCACCGTGTAGCTCTAACGTGTAGTTCTAGAATAGTGGACAAATTTACTTTTTTGACAGGCCCCCAAAAACCCTAATCTTTTTCTGATAATTAGCAGGGTTCAGAACATCACTTGAATGCGGCACTCATTCTCCTCCTAATAGAGACAGCATTGCTTTTTTAACAGTGCTGAAGGTTGAAAGTTACTTCCATTATATAGCCAAAAGGTTAAGCTGACCTTCAAAATGAACCCCAAAATAGGGCCTAATTGTAAAGAACAAACTTAAAACGATGGATTAGAGAGATGATTCAATGTGTCAAGGACAGATACAGTGGTTTGATACAAAACTCAATAATAGATTAGAGAAAAGGTGCCAATTTGCTCGTAGCTCAACTGGTATTACTAGTATAAAAAAATCTTGAACTAAAAGCAATTATCTTCTCTTCCCAGCATTCTGCACACACGACTGAGCCTGACCCTGCACAGCTTCTATCTTCACGTTTTTCAAATCCTGGCCGACGCCTGTCAGATTAAAGCTCCTTGAATTCAAGCCCAGCAAATTAATCAGCTGCAAAAACAGAGCAAAAAAGAGCATGTTAAAGAGATGAGCAGCTGAAATGTGTGTTTTGACGTGGAGAAAAGAGACATGGATTAAGAGTGCTCTCAGTAAGACTTGCATTTGGATCAGAAAGTTCATGGGATATCTGTTCACATCTTATTATTAGTCTCCTAAGATTAGGCAATCCCCTGAGGAAGGAGGCTATGGTTGGGATTTGGTCTGCAAATGAACCATCGGTTAGTAGAACCAAGTTCTGTAACTTCTTGAAAACTATCGGAGAATCATTCTGCATAAAGAAAATCTGCAACATCAAAAAAGCCTATGCTCATCAGTCCTCAGAAAAAAAGAAAACAAAAAAGGTAATGCTATGTGAAGAAAAACAGGAACAGGAACAAAAAGTATAAGGAAGTACCTCAATAGGCCACGTGTTTATACTCAAGAATCTGGCTTCACTTAAACACTGAAGGAACTTGGCAGCACAATAAATTAAACTCTTTGAATGCTTGCACCGACGATCAGATTCCTCACTTCTATGCCGACAAGTAGGCTTAATATGAATTCTTGCGTTCAATAGCGACACCATGCCCTGGTTCAGATAACTAAAATCTACGGGATCTCCAGTCCACCATAAATCCTTGAGTTTGGGAGCAGAAATCGACAAAGGAAATTCATATGAATAAGCGTCTGATGAGCTTACATTCAATGCCTCAAGGTTTTCAGCCTTCATAATAATGCGTCTGCAGGGACCGGCACCTACTTTGATCTCTTTTTTTGGCTTGGAGTATTGGGATCCAATTTCCGGGGAGCTAAATTTGCACTCGGATAGAGTTAAACCTCCAAGGGAAGAGCTTTTGATGTTCAGAAAGCAAACATTTGCAAACCTGCAGCTGCTAATCATGGCATGGATAAGAGATGGACAATCAACCAGGAGTTGGCATGCTTCAAGGAAATTAGACCCACAGACTTCAAGAGTTTCAAGAGACTCACAATCTATCTTACAAACAAAAAATCTGCCAAACTCAGAGTCCTGGACTGTCAGATTTTCCAGAGATTGACAATTAAGGTTAACATGCCACAAGGCTTTAAATTGGCACCTGGATATTGTCAAGACCTTGAGAGATGAACAAGATATGTTAAATTTTCCATCAAAGAAACTATTTGGAAATCTGCAATCAGTTATTTCCAGCTCTTCAAGAGATGAGCTTGTCATAGTGAGATCACTGATACCATCAACATTCTCAAGAGTTAACCTTTTAAGACATTTACACCGATCCGAAATTCTTTGTCCAAAATATTTATCCCCTATTGTTACTGAATCTAGCCATAAGTCCTTGAGCCAGTCAAACCCTAGTATTTGAAAACTGAACCTTCCCATCTGCAAATTCAATTTCAAAGCCCTCAAAGATTCACATTTATAAACACAATCCGGAAAAGAATAGCCTCTTAACGAATCTACATGGACTAGCATGTCAAGTTCCTCAACACCACACTTTGTAGCAACAGTAACCCATGAATTAACAACACTCCCTCCAATATCAAACCTTCTTAGCTTGCAAAACCAATGAACAAGCAAACGTATTAACCCTTCTCCAGTCTTTTCGCGCGATCGCAGAACTTTATCGACATAAGAGCAGAAATCAGTATACCTTGTTCTTAAACAGCTATGATCAGAACCAGAATCAAAATCCGCAACAAAATTCAAGTAAGGGCTGGAGGAGCATAGTTTTTTAAACCTTTTCGATACTAAACCAAGACGTGCAGTATCATTAGCTCCAAGGAAGGAGAATATATGATAAATAACTTGGTCTGGAAGACCACTCAATCTATCATGCGTACAAGCAAGGATACGAGTGTCTTGATCAGAGCTCATTGCCATCGACTTAAATGGACTTTCCATGCACCTCAGTGGATAGAATCAACAAAAACAACAGCACCCACTGAATTAAAATAAACGCAAATCCTAACATCAGTAAAGAATCAAGATTATAAAGAACAAGATACAAGAAAACAATCAAGTTCTACATACACACGCATAAAAGAGATAGTGCTATAATTTCATGAGAAAAAGAAGAGAAGCACCTGAAGCTGCTGGTGTAGACCTTGTTCGAGCGAGCTAAATTTCTAAGATGGTGATCTTTGTTCGAAAGTTTTCGTGTTCTAGCGCAACCCATATACCTCTGTAAGGTTTTTTATTTTTATTTTTAGTTGCATTGGAATATTCTTTGGGTAGAGGAGGAGGCAAGGGAAGTCACTTTGAGGTTTCTAGGATTTTATTGTATACGACAGGTGACTTGACCACGAAGCCCAAAAGAAAGGGGAGCGCGTTCAATTCTTGAGTGAGGGCTTATAAGGATGTGGTATTTTTTTTTTTCCATGTAGATGATGAA
>Ga0325403_1001090_pt1 | contig 21853 bp, 8 predicted proteins | sample PopdelMetagenome_19_FD_205665 | JGI IMG/M metagenome (GOLD analysis project Ga0325403, IMG submission 205665) | Populus deltoides microbial communities from Bellville, Georgia, United States - Xylem-PdKOR-R4 | ecosystem: Host-associated > Plants > Phyllosphere > Stem > Wood/Secondary xylem... | reverse complement strand
CAAGAATTCACTCTTTTAATCCTAGGACCATGGCCTCAGTTTCTCAAATCAAATTGAGCTTGGTACATGAACATGGAGACATTAGCCTTGTTTTAGAACACGGTTCATACATGTTTTATTAAAATTTATTTTTTTTATTTAAAATTATATTTTTATATATTTTTAGATTATTTTGATATATTAATATTAAAAATAAAAAAATATTATTTTAATATTTTTAAACCAAAAAAATACTTTAAACCACAGTGAAATAACACTTTAAAAAAGCCAACTAGCCTTGACGTTTTGTTGTTAAACACCGCCGAAAGTTATTCAACCATAGTGATAAAAACGATTAAGGCACCGTTTTGTGTTTGGAATTACGTAGTGCATTTTAAATATATGTATATTTTGGTTTTAAAAAATATTAAATTAATATATTTTTAAAATTTTTAAAGTACATTAAAAATAAAAAATTTAAATACAAAAGAAATAAATAAATCATCACCGACAATATAAATAATTTTTCTTGGGTAGGTAATATATAGGTCTAAGTGCCTAAAAAATACAGATAAAATTCATTACGAGTCACGAAAGAAATTATATTATTCAGCATGATACATGGATTATATCACGAAAAAGATATTATTATAATCAAATTAATTTTTTAAACAAATGGATGATAAACAATTCGGTTGATATTACATTATCTTTATCGACCCTTCTTTTAGATATAAAGAGTTATGTTAATTATCTACGTGAATATTTGAAATGACATATCCATTGCTCGGAATGGCTGGTATTTAAAGATTTTTTTTTAATGATTCGTTCTATAACTTTTTTACTGTGAGCTAATAATTGACAATATGCTAAATCATGTAAAGGATTCTATAATATAAAGAGAATTAACTATTTAAAATTATATATAAAAGCATTTATAATATTCAAAAAATCATTTTAAAATAAAAAAAGAATTACGACTAAACTATTGATTTTTAAAAAGCTGCAAACTGTAGCTTTTAAAAATAACACATGGAATAAATTATCTTATCAACTTTTGAAATATTATAAACATTTAAAAGCTCCCATCACAACTAAACTATTGATTCCTAATTAATGGACAGTAACATATTAAATATAGCTGTTACAACCATGGTGATTAAACCTAGACCGGCCCGGCAGGTCGATTTAGGGGCTGGACTAGTCCTAGTTTATCAAAAGACCTGCCGGTGAAACGACCCAGCCAAACTCAGTCGACCCGGTGGGTCAACCCGTGACCCAAGCGACCCGGATGTGACCCAATGTTTTTTTTTATAAAAAAATATGAGGTTCAAAACCCATTAATATATATAATTATATACTTTATGTTTTTAAGAAAAAAGTTATGTTTTTTCAATGTGGAATAAAAAACCTTTTGGTTTTAATATTTCAAATCAAAAGAATAACGTAGTATTTTTTTAATGTTGAATTTGAAACCATTAGTATATATATTCTATGTTTCCAAGAAAAAATTTATCTTTTTTCAATGTTATATCTACTTTATGTTCACAAGAAAAAAACTATATTTTTTCAAAGTGAGATTTGAAATCCATTAATATATATACTCTATGTTCACAAGAAAAAAACTATGTTTTTTCAATATAGGATTTGAAACCCCATTAGCATATATACTCTATGTTCACAAGAAAAAAACTATATTTTTTTTTAAATACTTCAGCTTAAAAACTTAATATAATATCTTTTTAATGTGGGATAAAAAACTTTTTAAAATATTCTTTTAAACTTCATTATTTACAATATGTATAATTTATATTTACATGAATTTTTTCTTAATTTTTTTATATAAAATATTAAAACTTTAATTATTTTTTTAAGTTCATCCGGGTTAACTTAAAAAATTCAAGACCGGATTCCTTAACCGGGTTAACTCCAGGCCAGGTATGGTTAAAACAATGAATTTGTCATGGTTAGCTCTGGGCATGTGACTCGAAAAGGGGATAGGATTTTCGATATCTATCTTAACAGCTGCAGCTAGATGATTCAACATGTTGGAGGATTGTCATGGATGCTGCTCTTGCTTGCTGAGCATTTGAATAAATTATGTCCCTGGCGAGTGATCCAAGTAATCATTTAAGCTTTACCCTAAATCCGACAATAATGATGGCTTCCATGCACCAGTATCAAGGGCTTTCTACCGTCACCGAATTCTTTTTTTTTCTTTCTTTTTTTCTATAGTCATTGAACTGCCGTGCGGCGGTTGAGATTATATTTTTATTTTTTTATTTAAAAATATGTAAAATTATTTTTTTATTATAAATAATAATTTAAAAATTATTTAAAATAAAAAATTATTTTTTTAAAAAACACTATTGGATGTAAACAAACACACCATTAATATGTTAGGTATTGTTATAGCTTTTAAGGTTGTCGCTTTTAAAAAATAAATTTAATTAAAATTGATGTGAAATAATTTTTTTCATGATAAATATATCTTCATGAATAAAAAAATATTTATTTTAATTTATATAAGATCAAAGTTTGAAATGTAATTATATTCATGAAATTTAGTGTGAAAAAATAAAAAAATTATTTGATTAACAAAATATTTTTTCTCTATAATTAGATAAAAAAACACACTACCATAATACATTCTTTTTATTTATGGCGAGGTGGTCAAATCAACCGTTGTTTAGCTGATTTTTGAATTTTTTTGCTTTAGTTTTTTTTGTATTTTTATATTATTTTGATGTAATATGTTAAAAATAAATTTTAAAATATAAAAAATATTATTTTAATATATTTCCAAAAAAAAAAAACACAACCTCTGTGACCATCTTAAACATCCCCACAAATAATTCGGAATAATTTTTCCAGTCCCACCTGTGATTCCAAACAAAATTAAAGGCACTGACATCTTCCTGTAGAAAATTAAAAGCCTTGTTCTTCCATGCACAGATGGGATCTTAGAGCTCCCGTAACGTGAAATAAATAAATTTAATTAAAATTGATGTGAGATAATTTTTTTCATGATAAATAAATATTCATGAATAAAAAACTATTTATTTTAATTTATATAAGATCAAAGTTTGAAATGTAAATATATCCATGAAATTTAGTGTGAGAAAATACAAAAGTTATTTGATTAACTAAATATTTTTTCTCTATAATTATAATTAGATGAAAAAACAGAAACTACCATAATACATTCTCTTTATTGTGGCTTGCAAGCTTAGGTATGTTTGGCATTGCAAATCATCCGTTGTTTTGTTGATTTTTGAATTTTTTTGCTTTAATTTTTTGTATTTTTATATTATTTTGATGTGATACATTAAAAATAAATTTTAAAAAATAAAAAAATATTATTTTAATATATTTCTAAAAAAAAAAAAACACAGCCCCTGTCACCATCTTAAACATCCCACAAATAATTCGGAATAATTTTTCTGGTCCCAACTGTGATTCCAAACAAAATTTAAAGGCACAAACATCTTCTGTAGAAAATTAAAAGCCTTGTTCTTCCATGCACAGACGGGATCTTAGAGCTCCCGTCAAGTCAAGAGAATAGAAACTCGAAAGCCCAATGCAAAATTTTAAGAAAGTAATAACAATCTTGTTTGCTTGAGTTTTGTTGGTTTGTACCTACCAGGAGTTGTCAAATACTTGAAGCATCATCGAACGCGAAGCAATCTTTGCTTCTTTTTCTAACCATCTATTGTATTTCCACATCATCACATCTCTGTCAGTCCTCATGACAAAGAATATACAGGAACTCCAGAACAGAATAAACACACACTCACTCACTTTATATACTTTACAAATGGATACATTTAGTATACAAATAACTCAACTTTGCCCTTACAAATAATAAACAAACCCCATATGATGAAATGATGCAAACATTAGAAAGACAAGAGGCTGGGGTTACTTACCCTTTCTCTCTTTCCTTCTCGGAGACATTTAAAAAATGACAAAAAGAGTGTTCTAGTCCTATCTGTCTCGATAAACTAACGCCTACGCACCTGGCGCACTGGAATCTCTGCTTGATCACTCCAGTTTCGCTGGCCAGGCCCTTTCTCACAACATACAAACGACAGCTTGGCTTCGCTTCACTAGCCTACACGCACATGCACTCACCATCCTCCTCCTCCCCCTCAAGAGGGGATGATAAGCTGAACCCACCAAAAAATTGGGCTTACTCGGACACCAAAAACTGTTAACAAGATTAAAAGAAAGAAAGAAAGAACGAGGAAAAAAAAGAAAGAAGAGGGCAGACTTTCAATTATACAGTCCATCAAGGCCCGCCTAAAGGACCATAGCAGGAGCCTCCCCCCTCCATCGAGGGACTTCCCGTATGAATATTTTCCTGAAAACGTGGCAATGCATTTGGTCTCGTGTTCCTTGGACAACAATGTCAGTGATCATCCATCTTCAAATTGCAGCTACTAATTAGCATCCAAAATGCAATCTGCATTTCCGCGAAAAAGATAGTAAATCGATAAATCTTTTTAGCTACTTTAAGTTAACATTATAATATTTAAGAGGACGCAACAGAAGAATTTAACTGAAGTTACCAATTATCTTCTTTGATATGCATGGTTGAGGACAGCGTGACTATAGAGCACCATCTTCCAAGTTCCTTGCACGTTGCTCCACGTTTCTTAGATCTCGAAGATGTTGTAGAATATCTTGCAGCAGTTCTATCCCCTTATCTCCTTTCCTCAAGGAGGTGATGCAATGCTTGAGAAATTCTCTATCAGCCTCAAGTGCTAGTAGCCTCTCATAGACATGGTCCACCTCCTCCTCAACTGCAAGCTTCTTCCTATCCATGTCAGATTTGTTAACTGACATTTGGAAAGCAACAGAATCAAACCCTTTTGAGTGCCCATTTAGTATCCCATCTTCACTTTCTGTATCAATGGCATCAAAAAGCGGGAGAAGTCTCTTTGCCTTTGCATCAATGTTTCTTCTTCCTTGTTGATGCTTTCCATTCATTTCCTTGTAGTGACCATTTGCAACTCCATTTGATTCACTGCTATGATCATAAATCTCATTGTAGTCATTGCCATTCTCTTGATATAGATGCTCAATCGGTTTTATGTCCTCAAAATGTTGCTCTTCATCATCGCTCAGCATAAAAAGCTTCTCTTCCAAGACCTTGAGTTGCTCTAGAATTGATAGCCTCTCCTCCTCAAAATTAGCCAACGACTCCTCCAAATATATAACTGCGTCTACCGGGGTGTTCTGATTACTACTTTCTTGATGGTTATCGAAGCTTTCAGCTACTTCTCTCCCTTCATGATTCAAGTCAGCAGATAGTCCATCGCTATCCTCGGCATTGCTACAAGAAGGCGAGGCAGTTTCACTTCTTGTGCTACCATCTCTCCTTCTTTTCAACACCATGAATTTCTCTTTCATCTCATAATCCTGTACCTTCTTTCGATATACTTCCAGCTCCTTTTCTAGCTCCGCTTTCTCTTTTTCTCTCTTTACCATAAGTTCGTTCAGAAGCTGCAAAGCTTCTTGGTCATACTCTGATTGCTCTTCCATCATTCTCTGATACTGCAAAGCTTCCATCTGCATCGCAGCCTTCTCTTCTTGAAGTCTATTGATCATTGCCATTGTCTGGTTAGCTGCCACAGCAGAGGCACTTCTTTCTTCTTCTAGTTCTGCATATAAAGCACTTAAAGCCTTCCTTTCAGCTCTCAAAGCTGATTTCAACTTCTCCGTAGTCAAAACTCCTTCACCTGCTTCTACGTCACTAATGATACTTCCGTCCAAAGACTCTTCTGTGGCCGATTCTTTTCTTTCAAGTAGTAGCAGTTTCTTGTGTAGGTGATGAAGACTATCCATAGAAGTTGGTGTATCAGGAATTTTATCTTCCTCAAGCTCATTGCCCTCTGTATGCAATGATGGCTCGCCAGTCTCCACAGTTATGGTCCTAAATTCTACCGCATCTTCCTCAGCTTGCTTAGAACCTAATGCAACCAACAATTCAGTTTTTTTCAAATCAAATCTTATACACATACAGTAACAATAAATTCTAATACAGCAGTATAACAAAGGAAAGGTTACCATGATCTTCACATGCATGTTTATTGACATCACTAGTTGAAGGGTCTTCTTGTTTGGATGAATATGAAGGAGAAACTTCTTCACCATAATGAATATCATCAATTTGTTCCTGATCAGGAATTTCAGTTCCTATCGAGACGTCCGCTTCTATTTCGTCACTAAGCATTTGCAGTGCTTCTTCAGGCACTGCAAATTTTATCAAATTTATCAAATGGGAATTCAAGATGGAACATTGAGTACAAATTAGATCAAACAAGGTTGAATGCGTACCTTGATTGTAATCTGAATCCATGAACTCTCCTACGGCCAGTGAACTTTCTTGAGCATCATTGCCATCACTAGAAGGGGTTTGAGTTGGTTGAGCAGTGGCAACTAGCTCAAATTCCTCCTCCACCAAATCCAAATCCGAATGCACTCCCGAGGAACTCTCTTTCTCGAGTATTTCCATGAACCTAACCACTGCAATCTTAGGTTCCTCCGCATTATCATCGACTGAAATCAATGGCATTTCCTCTTCTAAATTGCTCCTATCCTCCACAACCAATTCATATTGTGCTCCAACTTGCTTATCAAACTCCAAAACAAAATCTTCACTACCACTATTCTCCTCCACTCCCTTTCCGTGCCTCTTTCGAATTTGCTTCTCTGTCGCATCGGAATCGATTAGTTCAACTGGAATCAAGTGGCAATCATCTTGATCAATGTAAAACTCTAGATGCCAAGGTTGAATTTCAGAAGCCTTGTCCTTGCTGCTACTGGCTTGAACCATCACAGTTTGCACACAAGCTGGATTATCCATTTGCCCATTCAAATCATCCTTCTTGACTGGTTCTTCCTGTTCTTCAAGAAACACATCTTCTTTTTCACAATCATCAGCAGCCACTTCCTTGCGATCAAAATTAGAAACAGGGCCTGAACAATTCTGCCCCACTTCCTCTTCTCTGTTTCCAATCTCAATTCCCCTGTTTTCAACAATCCCCTGTTCAACTCCACAGAAATCACTCACAAAATCCGAGCTTTCTCTATCAGGATGATCCTCCACACCAACTTTATCATCAACTTGATGATCCAAAACCAAATTTCCTTTCTGGGTAAAAACCGAGTCACCCCAGGAAGGGTTAATTAGACAGTACTCATCACAAAATAGTTTTGTGTCCAAGCAAACACCACAACAAGAACACTTCAAATCCTCCTCACCATTTTCACTTAGCTTACCACCCCCTAAATCTTGAAGGTCACGAAGTTGCTTCATCCAAGGAAAGAAAGCAAACTTGTTCAAGGATTCGCTATGTGATGAGGATGAGCAGTCCTCACACATATCTTGCGATTCAGCTAGTTTTCTATGATTCGAACAATACCCCAGTTTGGAAATCTCTTTAGCATGATCATCACACACAAGAGATCTATAAGAATTCTGGAAATTTGTAGGCTCAAAGAAGTGATCAAGCCTAGAACACCAGAGACAGGGTCTCTTAAGGCCAAAGTAATCAGCAAATTTGATGATTAAATAAGAAAACAGAGAATTTAAGAGGAGTAGAATGATCAGAATCCATTCAAGGATTGCATAGACTAGGATAAGAGTGATCTTGTTGGTGTTTCTGTTCAGCATGGTTGCAAACCTGTTACCTGCCATGGATGGTTGCTCTGTTTTTCTTGCTATGTACAAGGAAAGAGATGGAGTTGGGTAAGATATCAAAAGATAATTTATCAAAGGTGAAGTTAAATGGCTTCAAGACAGAGAAAAGGGGGACATTGAGGAATATCAAAAGAGAGAAAGTTAAGACACGAAGGAAGACAAGAAGACGTGAAAATGTTTTCAGCGGGAGAGAGAGAGAGGACAGAAGAATTGAAGAAGTAGATGGAGAGGTATATTTTTACAAGTTGAAAAGCCGGTTTGAATAGGAATGAGCTAAAGAACGTGGATGGTTGTGATGGTTGATTGTTTTTTTTTTTAAAGTATTTTTTATAAAAATATATTTTTAATATCAACATAAAAATATTAAAAAAATTAAATTATCATAAAACACAGGTTACACGCAATCCTAACAAGCTTCTAAAACTCGAATGTTAGAATAGAAAATTAAAGTTTTTTTTTTCTATATAAAATAATGTGATTTGAGTCAAAATAAATTAAAGAATTTTTAGAGCATGATTAAAGTACTTGATTCTTCCGACGGAATTAAGTTACCTATTATTAATATTCCACAAGTAACAAATATTTCAGATATTTTGATAAAGAAATCTTAACTCTTGGGTTTTACTAAAATCCGAAGGCAATTTTTAGTATTTTTATTATAATTTTATAAAAAAAACGTATATATTTTTTTACAACAATCTCTGACCCATGTTATTTAAAATATAAGGGTTATGATGAGCTTGTATAAGTATGTATAATTAGTTTTATTGATGATGATGCTCTAAATTTCAGTTCATGTGAATATGCATTTACATCTTTATCCTTATAAATCCAGTTTTTCATGTCGCCATTGTAATAAATCATGTTTTAGAAAATCCTCATTACCATGAATTTGGAATATTACATAGTTTTTTTTTTTTAATCTCCAGAGGCCATCTCCATTTCCCACACCTGTTTTCTCTCTGGGCATTAAAATGGGATGGCCCACCAACCATACCAATGAGTTGGTGGGCCACTCTCAAGGTAGAGCAGGGGGCCCAATCAGATGCTATGCAGCTCTGTTTCTCTTATCTCATGAGGTTTCTCTGTTTTTATATGAAATTTTGTTTCCTTCTGTTCTTTAATTTTGTTTCTCTTGTGGAAAGCCACCCGGATTCTTGCAATAAACTTGGGTTTGAAGCAGATTCTCTAAGTTTACCGAGAACTTGCCTGTTTCATCAAACTATTAAAGCCATGCATGGTAGACAGAAACAGCATTGGGCCTCGCTAGAATTTCTTATAGAAAACCAAGCCAGAGACCATCACTGTGCTGGATTTTATGTTTCACACCAGATATATTTTTGGCTTTTATTCTAATTTGTTTTACCCACGGTTGAATCAGCCATCAAGACTCGGCGATGTCGTTTTTCTAAGGATATTCTGCGATCCCTTCCTCGGTCAGTTTTTCTGGAAACTGTTATGAGTTGACGGATCAAGCAATACTTGTGAATTCAGAAATACTATAAAAAGCTGATGTTGGTTTGGTTTTGGTTGGGATGGGATAGTCTGAGGCTGCACCGCCACACACCGACCACCCCATTTCATATTTTCCTTCTAGTTTCCAAATTCTCATGATCATCGTGCCTATGCTCTAAAACTATGGCCTTCCCGAATGCAATAGCATACACAGTATCAAAATTAATATCGTCCAATTTTAATAATCGAATTAAAAAATAATAACGAGATCTGAAACTTTTTTTAAAAAGAAATACGCAAGTATACAGGTTTTTATATAATTAATATAGATATATGAAGATTTGAAAGGTTTCAATATAGCAAGAGCCATTGTATCAAATATACAGTATTATTTTAACTGTCGTTGTTATAGCAATAAAAATATAAATAAATGCAATATAATAAGTACATCATGAAAAGACAACTAACATAATTAAAGACAGATAATAGAATATTCTTGATATAAATGGCAACTGTATATTGTATTGTATTTTAGAGTAATGCTAGACATGAAAAAAAAAATTGTTAAGAAAAAACTCTAAGAATATATACAATAAGCGTCCGATCATGTTTTTTTTTTAAATAAATTTAATCCATATAACTTAACTAATTAGATTTTGTGTTTTCTCTCTAGAAATCACCAGTTCGAGTTCTACAAACTTTAAAACCATTAAAGACTTATATGATCATAAACTTCAGGGTCCGTGGAATTAATTGAGATGCGTGCAAGCTAACCCGAACAACCATCTCAATAATAATAAAAAAATAAATTTGTAGATCCTATTGACCCAATAATCCACATGTATTTTTAAAGTTTTTTTGTTATTATTATTATGTGTTTTTTTTAAAAAAATATTTAGCATTTCTGATAAATTCTTGTAACTCCAGTCTTGATTTTAAAGTAAGGAATCTAATTATTTTTTTTCGCATCACCCCTCCAATGCACTTTTACTTTAGTCCTGTTTACTCCAATAATACTCCTCCATGCTTCATAATAATTTGCCCTACTGGATCTTTTAACTCTTCAGATCCCAATTCAAGTTAAATCAATTAACCACTAAAGATAACTGTGTTCCCTCCTCTCTGCCTTTAGGTGCTTTTGTTCAAACACATAGATTTATAGATGCCAGAGATCACAACTATTTTAAAGGAATTTGTGCACAAAAGGTATCCCCTTTTGTTGCAATTCTGTAACCAATCTTTGAAGATAGAATGTAGAACATATATATATGAATTTAAAAAAAAAAGGAGATCAATAAACTTTCTTGATGGACTCGCCCCTCTTCAAAGGTTGATCAAGTCTGTCTTTCCCTTTTGATTTTTGACCAAAAAAGACAATAATGTAATTGGCATAAGATTCACATTATGATTTTCAGAAGATGAGCTGAGAAAATCCTGCTTTCTATACCGTTTTGCAAATTAAAGAGCCACCCTTCAGTATCCAAACCATCATATTCAGACACAATATCTTTGATTTTTTTTTTCTCTAGAAAAGGTTTCGTGCTAGTTATAAAAAAGCGCGTACTCTATTGAAATTGAAATAATATTGGCCTACACTGTTTCCATGGTCTAAGATTGAGTGCCTAGTTCTTCACTAGAGAAAACTTCAAATTTGGTGGCTGATGGCTCGGTAGGAACACAAGGTTGAACAAACAAAAAAGGAGAAATATTGCTGGTATGGCCTGAATTGAATGGAGGGACCCTGTTAGGGGCCATAATCCCACGTTATCGCGTGGTTTAGAAGATACCATCCAACAACTGGAAAAATACAAAATATTTGACTTAATCTTGTACGATAATTATACACTAAGCGACCCTATTTTCATTTCCAATCATAACCCTTTAACCTTAATTTTAAGCATTCAAGAACAAGGGCCATTGCACATCTGGGTCATCGCAAAATCTGTTACTTGGCTGGATGTCTTTTTGGCCATGATATGAACTCAGTAATTTGTGCTGTGCAGGATGTGAATGCGTGCTAGTTAACGTGCATTGAGGTTTGAAACGGCTGTTTAGTAAATGTATGACAAGAAGAAAGATATCATATTTTTGTCAACTAGGGCTAGTGCCAAAGCTTCAAAGAAATTCCATTCCAGTTGAGATGAGCATTGATGACAGTTGAACTGTCAAATCTACATGACACGGTCCCCAATTGCTTCTTCAAGAGGAATATTTCAAACTGCAAGCTCTCGAGGGTCAAGGAGGGCTACTTTTGCAGATGGCTCTCTTTTTCATATATATATAAAAAAGAAGAAGATATTCAAGTATTGTTCTGGGGCAGTTTTATGGTGGCTGGGATGATCTCCAATTGATTTTCAAGGCAGAACTGCTGAAGCGGTACTGCAAGGCAAAATAGCCTGCAGGCTTCCGAAACTTCGTTAATTCACCGAATGATCCTTCAGCAATCAGCATGTTCCTTGATTCAAAATCAAGCACCAAACAACAGTGTGCTCTTGAAGTTTGATGTGCATATAAACTTTAGTACAAATCTAGGAGATTAATTCAAGCGTGCCTAAAAGCACATAAATTTCAAGGTGGCCACTTTAGCACCTGATCTTTTGTAGCAGTACTCATAGCCACCAGAGGTGGTAATTTGAAGAGCTCGTGAGATTTAAGACCACCGTGGGTTCATCAGCTCTTTCCCCTGGATAGCTAATCCCTCACCCTTGAGACGGTACCATACGAACGGGTTAGACCCTTTTAGATTCCATTTGAGGCAAGTGCTTCTCAATATTTTAGATCCTTAACTCAAAACAATGGAAATTCACTATTTTAAAGTTTGATAGACTAAATTTCAATAATAAAAAGAAGGTCCAAGGATGAACTACAAGCATCAAATTTGTAATTAACTCACATGGTGTCTAGCAAGAGGCTTCACTTTTAATCGCTAGCTGTACGTTCACTTCAACATGTCGATCATCAATGTACAATTTCCAAACATATTCTAACAGCTAGCAGCACTTAATTAAAAAAGTTTCCACTACAAATCCTTCTCTCTACAAAAAAAAAAAAAAAAAAAAATTCAATTAAGAAAAAAAAGGGCAAGTAAAGGCATGATCAATCTAGTAATTTTTTTTGTTACAATTAAACTGTCTGGGTTGTCCTGGTTGTTTATACTTATGTTTAAGTATTATTTTTGGAATTGTGATAGTATTTATTTTTTAAAATATTTTTTTTAAATTTATTAAAAAAAAATGTATATTATTTTGTTTGTGGTATTACTTGTTTATATATATATATATATATATATATATATCCAAGTTTCAACGCAAAAAAAAAAGATGCATGCTACTAAACTATCGTTATTTGTTGTGATGCTGCAATATCTCTTTTTGCAAAGAACCATGCAAACATAGAATTATGCAAGATTCGAATATTTTTACCTTCCTCCCGACAACAAAAAAAGAAGAAGAAGGTAGGTAGCATAAGAATATTAGTACGGTTATGTATAAGAACCCAAGAATATATTGGTTTTATTCGTATTTATTTGGTTTTCTAAGATAAATGAAGTATCCTGATCCTTATGATGTAAGAGGATCCAATGATTAACAACATAGGAAAGCAAAATAATGTTATGAAGAACAGCTGTGAATTTGTGATAAATAACGGGATACCAGTAAGAAAAGCAACGAGAAAGGAGGAAAGAAGAGAGGAATGAACAAATTAATATTAGAAATAGATGGGGGCTGGGATGCTGTGGTCATGATGTGATTTGATAGCGTCTGGCGACGTGGGACATGGATTCCCTTGCTTTATTATTGCTCCATGCAACATGTTTCTTCTTACCTTCCTCTCCTTTTGCTTTTGGCTTTGAAAAAACTACCCTTCCTTCTCTCTCTCTCTCTCACGTACACATGTAGGCACGCACCCACATACATAATAATGAAAGGTGATGCCTCTTCGTTTCAGACCTTTTCTATTTCAGATAACGCTGAAAGACATTGTGATCTGAGATATTGTTCGTCCTGTTTAAAGATGTATTCAAGGGCAGATCCAGGTTTCGGTGTTTGTGAGGACTAGAGTGCAAAACTTTTCATCTGGGATGGCCATTTCTTCTAAGAACAAGGAGGATTTTGAATTTCTTTTGAGACTCTGAAAATAAATAAAAAAGCTGATGGACATTAGGAGAAGTGGTATCTTAGTAGCAAGATCTACAAGATCATTTATGCATTGGTTGAACCTGACAAATAATTTCACAGGCATTTGCTAATAACGGCCTAATCCTTGTTTACATGATGCTGAAACAAGAGCACGGGGGATTTAACTGTGACTTAGACTCACGTGTCAGGATATCATTATATGAGAGGTAGCCCTGCCACAGAGATTCGAAATATGCATTGCATATTGCATGCTGTTTCCTATATATTAAAGGACGAAAGATGATCAACTCCCTGCTTCAAAAGACGAAGACGAGTAGGCATTTGTGCTGTGAACTTAAAGGCAAACAACCTCACTATTTATGTCTGGCAAGCTAATAATTTGAAGTTCTGAGCTGCTCTGTTTCATAACATGACAAAACTCTCTCAAATTAATCATCTTTTGTAACTCTCTCTCTTGTCGGCTGCTTTTAATCTTAGTAATAGCACTTTGAAAATTCTCACTTCCTCTTAATTGCCCGCGTGCTAAAATCAAAAGATATCAATCAGCAAGCCTTTTGGAAGGGGGAAATCTCCAGAGATGTAGAGGTTCTAGTTACTCGACTTGCTCATAAAACATGGAAACTTGAACTTAGTGATATGATTCTGATGGTAAATTTCACTTCATGATCATCTATTTCGGACTTTAATTTAGAAGTTGCAAGCCGGGACTTGCAGGCAAACCTAAACCAATATACAAGTATTTGGTGTTTTGTGCTGTATCACTTCAATGTTTTTGCGGTCAACATCAACCATTAAAAAAACAAAGACTTTGTGAATCAAAAGAGAAATCCAAAAGAACATTAGGCACCCAACCATGCGTAAAGCAAAAGAGATTGATATTAACAATCTTTTTTCGTTTAGCCCAAAAAGAACATCGAATACCTTGCCAGATTATCCACTTTAAGAGACACCCTCGTAACCTTCGCTTTCACAGATCCCATATTCTCCTCCTTTACTCTCTTCGCTAGGTGGTTTCAGAGAAGTTGCTGTAGCCCAGCGCGTCCTAACACACTTCTTTTCTCCGTGGCATCACCAATAGCTAGAGATTCTTACTTGACACGAGGGGACGATTTTTCTAGAACTCTACGTATGATTCCAAGTGTTATCCCAACTCAGTGGTCAGCATAACAACGTTCAGGCGCATAAAATCCCCAAGGTATCATAGAGCACAGCAAACATACGGAAGCGCGCGCAAACACACAATGGAGCAGCTATCAAGTATAAGTAGCCAGGCCAAAAATCCTCTATCGGGATTTCAACATAAAGTAATTACAATCATGAGTTACAATAAATCTACAATCATACAACGGTGGGATTTCAAAAATCAACTATGAGATTATTTGGATCCGTATCAACTAGTTGTCGCATAATACAAATTCACCCAACTTTTACAACCCAATCCAATTTACGATCCAAGCCGCAAACCATCACTCTTGTGGGCCGCAAAACATCACTCTTGTGGGTGTACGTAAACCGTATCCTAGTATCCCACAATACTTTCTCGTTTCCAATTTATGTATAATGATGCACCATCTAGATCACACTCAAATCCTCAAAAACAAATGATTACAGAAGGCCTGTGCTTCCGAAGGGATTATTAGTCTGAGGATGTGCCATAGGATGTGCATGAAATGCGCCAAACCCTGCATCACCAAAAGGATTTGCATGGCTCATCATCATATTTTGTTGATGCTGTGGTTGTGGGTAGGTAGGTTGATACGGACCAAAAGGATTGTGTGGCTGTTGAGTCATTGCTGCCATTTGGACTGAAGGAGGGGCAGCAATGCTGTTTGACAAAGCAAATGGATCTTGTATCTCAAATGGATTGGGGGCTGGCGCTCCATAAACAGGCCGCCGGGCAGCTCGATATGCTCCTTCATCGTACAAACTGTTCAGAGTGAGCGAGTCCAAGCCGCCAGCCTGACATTCATAGACAAGATGGTTGAAGAGAATACAGCTATATGCTTGCTATTCTTAATACAATTTCAATCATATGCACAGAGATTGTCAACAACTGAAACAAAGTTTTTTAACCATAGTCCTACAAGTGCCAGGCTCAGAGCTTGAGCTCCCTGTGATCAGAGATCATTTTATACACAGGCCTGACTTGAAACAAACCACCGGCTAAAAAACATTACATTATACAAAACAACTCACAAGAACAAAAACGACTATTTGTCTACACAAAAATGGGAATGCACGCAGCATGTCTAAGTGGCTCCTTAATCATTTAAAATAAAACTGCCTCCAAATTCATAGCAATGGCTTTTCTCAATAGCTAGATGAAAACTTTAAAGAACTAAAAGAAGAATGCATGCAGAGGAAACAATTCATTTTCTATCCTATCTGTTCCAATACATTTTTCTTCATCAGTGCTAAATTGTAATGGTTTGTTGCAACATTAACATTGTCAACAAGAATAGCAGCATGTCAATCAATGTAGCTGTACCACCAATATTCATTCTCATGATGGTTAATCAACAATGAGAACAGACCATGAAAAAACATAGAAAATATATGTTTGTGGAAATGAAAATAAGAAAGGAAGGCAGCCTACCAATTGCCTCTCATTAGTGGCAGAAATATTGCTGCTTGGAGTAGTGACCAGGGCAAGTTCCCATCCAGTAGGATCAAAATCTTTTGCTTGACCAGCAACAGAGTTAAATGTCGGTGCAACATCTGTTGAATTAGGAGTTGCATATCCCATATAAACATATACAAGCAACCAACCAGAAAGCATAGAAGTACCTCAAATAAGGGATAGAAAAGAGAAAAGGAACAAGGCTGGTTACCTGATTCAGAAGGAACTATAGCCAGGGCCAAGGCATTGCTTTCCTCAATGGTAGATGCATTAGGAGTTCCATAATCCAATCCCTAAAAATCACCAAAAAGGAGAAAGAGGGTGTTGAAAGAAGAAAGTTGGAAGAAAGAGGTGGGTCATTTCTCAGAAATCATCAACCAACATTAGTTGGCTGACAACTAAGAGATTACCAGCAAGTCTCCAGTGTCTATGCTGTTCTGAGGAGCGGTTGTAGGAACAGGAGGGGCGATCTCAACATTGGAGACAGCAACATCATCCGAAGGAGGTGGCTCAAGTTCATCGCCGGATGATTTGGCATCTTCAGAAGGACCTTCTTCTGGTCTGTATGTCAATTGAAGCTGTTTGAAATGACCAGATATTAGTCCTACAGTATTTAACCTCTAACAATGATATCCCTTGTCAAGGAAGAATAAATTGACATGCATGCATCACACAAAAAGAGACAAGAAAGCATAAACTGAACATGCAGCACCATACATCCTTTTCTGCCACCTAGCCAAGTCAAGAACTATTTTCTTAATTAGTTTAGTCAAGATCCATGATTCCTATTTCCGAAAACTCCTTGGCTTCTAATGCCTGTTTAAAAATATAAAACTAGTAACAATAAAACAAAAGGACCTGTAACATATCAACAAATCATAAATTTGAAAATTTATAGGACTGTCTAGCATAGTAATGGCACTTACCAATGCCTCACTAGGAACAGAAACAACACGTGGTGCCTCTCTGATATACTCTTCCATAGTTGTAAGAAAGGATTGTGGAGGCTGAGAAAGATTAGGACAATAAAGTCATAAATCACTGCAATTGAAAGAATGAAATAACCAGTGAAAACTCTAAATCCGTCTCATAGCATCAAATACCTCTCTCAAAACAGGAAACTGGAAATTCCTAGCAAGTTCTAATCCTTTGCAAATGTCATAGAAATCAGAAAGGTTACCAGCCTGCAGGAATAAACAATTTTTTTCAACAAAACACCATGTCTAGCAAAAACATTTTTAGTTGTGGAGACTTCAGTTCTATAATGAATGCTACAACATAAAAGATATACCAATGAACAATTTAGGTGTTGAAAAAGAATATTTAACCACAAACTGACATTCTGCAAAATCAATGGACAACATGACCTGCTGACCGGCTCGTTTGTAGATATCAAGGGCTTTGATTGCTTCATGTCTTGGCATCTCAAAAAACTGCAAAGAAGAAAGATTTAATAGTAAAATCAGACAAAAACAATGCTTGCAAAATGATGAAAACTAAGAGCAATGGATTACCTTATCCACAAGATTGATGATCCCGTCATTAATAGCACAATATATTTTAAAGCTCTCCTTCAATACCTGAAAATTGCATGAAAAGGTCAGCAACAACTTCATTAGAATACATGAAGAGGAAGCATAAATGAAACCCATGTCTTCCAAAATTTAAATCTATGCTTTTGTCATTCAGTTGGCAAGTTAAAGGACATCACTATATAAAGTGTAAAAAATTTATGTTGCGTTGCTGCATTATAATACGAGTATGTAATACGAGAGTGTAAAGCAGCAGTCCTGTACAGAGGCAACCCATACAAGGAGGAAAAAGATCGAAATACACTGAATTTTCTGTGAGATTTTCTTTTCCTTATTACCATATGATATTTTAGAATAAATTGAGAACCTCAAACACCTAAAACAAGGAAATTAGATATTAAAAAAAATTCCACATGGCAAATAGAGAAACAAAATTCTTGTACAAGACAAGAAATACATCAGAGAGAGGCAGGCTCACCAAAGCCAGAGCATATTGTATAACATAATTGCCAACCGCAGCGCCTTCTGGCTGAAAAAGAAATTTCCATCAATTTTTTTGTCCACCTCCATTGCAAAGTGTTCAAGTAACAATTTACCCATGGATAGAAAGAAATTCCATACCCGGCAGCCAACGAGACGATACAACAACTGCTGTAAAGCAGGCAACTGTTCAAGCAGATCTTCACTGTCTAAGTCCCTAGTTCGGCTGTAGCCCTGCTTTAAATGGGCAAAAACCAATATACATATCAATGAAAGTCGGTCTCACCTAAATATTTCAACAAGTCAATAACTAATTCCACATCAGCTTTAACAATTTTCTCCAAAGCATTTTCTTGTGGATAAAATTTGAGATTGCTAAAATGAGTTAAAAAATACACCAAAGATAACAAAAAGAAAATGAAAAAGAAAAACAATCTTCCATTAATGAACTCCCTAGCTTGTGTAAAATAACCAAAATCAATTTTGAAATTGGAAAGCCATTCAATAAGAAACCAGGCCATGACACGACAAGTTCAATCAACTATTTGTGAAGGCCTGATGATCTTGCTCATAATGCAATACCACTTTTTAATTGAATCACATCCTCATGTTTCATCAAATGACTGATGTGCAGGAGTTTCTTTGCAACCAAACAAGCCACAAATCTGGTGCTTCCAAGTTTATGAAATTCAGAAGATCCAACAGGTTGACAACCATGTCCTAAACCTCCACTGACCTCATATGTTCAAATCTTCTAAACTTTCTTTTTAGAACATCGTACACTGGAATTGCTGGCATAATGACTCTTAATTTCTCATAATTATGTATTTAATAAGTATTGCCAATTTGCAGGATTAGGGCCTGTTTGGTGTTGTATTGTGCTATGCTATGTTGAGTGCTGCATTATGAGGTGAAAGTAGCACCAGTTAATCTCTAGACAGAACTTAGTCCAAATTTCAACTAAAATCACCACATGTTATGTCACAATAAAAGCCAAAAGGAAAGTTCATGGAGAAAGAAAACATTTGCACTCTCAACAAAAAAAGTTGTGCAAGTGTCCAACCATACGATCAATCCATGTAGTGGTGATGGACATTTCATAAGGAGTTTCCTTTCATAGTTCTTTTGAAGAACTTGATACATATTATTAATTTTCATCAAAAGAACCAAAAAGAGCATTTTGATACTAGTGGGGCATTTTCTCATAAACTTGTCTCGTTGAAAAAAGCACAGAATTTCTTTGCAGCTCTAAGAGAAGAAAGGTGAGTAGGTAGAGCTCATGTTGGAAACAACAATTGCAGAAAATACTGAGGAAAATCACAATATGCTCTATCCTTGCAGCTTAAGTGCACAAAAAAAGAGCTTATTAGTGATTCTTTGTTCCAAAATTAAAGAGAGGGAAGAAAGAGTGTGACCTTCACAGTAATGCACACATTCTAAGGAGATTACAGCTCTTTTTAAAATAACATTAACAACAAAAAAGGCTGCTGAATAGGGAAAGAGAAATGAATTGATAGATGATGCTATTTTCACTCACTAGCTAATCTTGCTGTCTTCTATGTCTGGATAATTCGTTTTTTATTAATAAGAGCAGAATTGCTATTCTGGTAACATACCTTATCCTGCCCTTGGGCAGGTCTTGGAAGACGCTCTGCTTCAATATCATACTTTAGAATTCTAAAGCATTCAAGTCGTTCCTCCAAAAAAAGTGCATATGTACGCACCCAAGCAGAGCAATCCCAAGCTGAAGAAGGAGAAATATGGTGAGAAAAAAGAGCTACAAAAGGTACTTGGTTCACAAAATGCTGTTAGAGGCCACTATTTGTGACCTGAGAAAGACAGGGAAAAAGCAGTATCAAATTACCAATAGGACTTGAATCATCCTTGAAATTAGAAAGTTGGAGGATGCGCCCTCTCTGAGAGAAATTCAGAAGTTCTTCTCTGAAAGTAGGATCACCCTCTCTTAATAATCTATGGATCACAATCAGTATTTTCAAAGCTACCTGGTAAAAATGCAGGAGTGAAAGCATAACATGAGCATCTTCACAAAAAAATGGTAATGACAAAAATAAAACAACAGATTTCAATCACTTCACAGAAAATACTAAATTTTTTGACATAATGTACAGGTTGCACAAATTGCAGATGTATATTTGATGCAACAGCAATTCCAATATCTTTTTTTTTTCAACATCTATAGCCTTTTTCTTCCAAACACCCTCTGTCAATATGAATAACTATAATTCTCATCAATTGTCACAATGACTGTCTCACTGGTTCTGCTCGTTATCTTTTTTTCCACAATCACCATGTGGGTTAGCATCTTAGATTCGGGCATTAAGCTGTGAAACCAAGTTCCCCAACAAGTGGTTACTGCAAAAGCAAATTGGTACAGTGCAGCAAAGCCAAACAATAACACACTGCATGCGCAATGGATAAACTTAAGACATAGCCTGGTTAGTTTGAAGGTTCAAGACTAAATTTATTCCATGACAGTGACAATGCACACTCCTCTCAACAGTCGACACAACTGAAAACCTTCAAATATTGAGGGGTCGCATAAAGGATCAAATGGGCAGACCTGAGTTACTTTCCAACAGCTTCTTGTGCAAGCCCAATTGATAACAAAGAAGAAACAAAATGTAGAGGAGACTTTCTATCTTATTTTTGTTCATCCAAAGAATTCAACTGATAACTTTCAAAGATTAAGAAAAAATAACCACAAACATCGTTTGCATTGGATGGACAAATACACATATTGATCAAACCCCGATTCATTTGGAGTCCAAAACATCATAAAGCAATTAGAATTTCAAAAAATAAACAAAATCTATACCGTCCAGTTATGGGTTTTGGCCAATCGGCGGGAAAGAGCATGAATGCAATAAGCAACATCAGCTCGAGGCCGAATCGCTGACGTAGCAACCAAGATTTCTGTAGGAAAAATCAATTCTCATGAGCCCACTGAAATTAAAATTGAAGAGATAAATAAATAAAGAACGAAAGGAAGAGTAGTACTGACTTCTAAGATGGCGCTCTTTTGGAGGACACTCAACGTGGTTAGTTGCTTTGACTATGGCCACGTCCAATTCCTAAACTTAAGAAAATACAGGGGAAAAAATCTAAAAATAGAGAACAAGAGAGACAGATATTTGATCTGGTTTTATTTCAAAATAAAATAAATAAGGATTGAGAGAGAGACGGACGGACCGCATAATCGCTGTTGACATGAGCAAGACCGACTTTGGTGGAATCTTTGAGAGCGCCATAGGCTTTTCGCCATGTCTGGAGTGTGCCCATATTTTTTTTATTTTACTTAAATTTAAATAGAGATGGATCAGATCGCCTTCTCTCTATACTAATCTGGCAATTGATATAGGGACGTGCTGTTTATGCCTTATTTCTCTCTGTTTTTTTTTTTTTTTTTTTCTCTAGAAGGGAAGGGAAGGGAAGGGAAGCGACTCAGTTTTTTTTGTTGGAATTCTGGAACTGATCAACCATATATTGGAGAGAGAAAGAAAAGAAAGACCGCAGAATGAAGCGATGAGTTGTTTTTTTAGTTTTAAGAAAATAATTAATATTAATTAATAATAAAATGTTTCGGGTGTAACTAAACTAAAAATAAATAATAAATATTCTTTTCTTTCTTCGCTAAAAGTTTTCCAAGCTGTGGCTGGTTGGCTTTTGGCGGCCCCTCTCATTTCGGTGGCACACTGCACAGTCATCATTGTTTAGTATTTTTGCTTTGAATCTTCAAAAACATTTTCCCCACCTGCCTCCTTATTACTTAATGATATTTTTATAATATTTTTTATTTTTAATCTTAACACAATAAAAAAATATATTAATTTAATATTTCCTCAAATAAAATGCATTTTTAAAACTCATTAAGAAACATAAAACTCGTTAAAATCTAAAAAAACTAGCACATATTAGAAAA
>Ga0325403_1001089_pt1 | contig 21866 bp, 8 predicted proteins | sample PopdelMetagenome_19_FD_205665 | JGI IMG/M metagenome (GOLD analysis project Ga0325403, IMG submission 205665) | Populus deltoides microbial communities from Bellville, Georgia, United States - Xylem-PdKOR-R4 | ecosystem: Host-associated > Plants > Phyllosphere > Stem > Wood/Secondary xylem... | reverse complement strand
AAAGGAAGCTTGAAGGAAGCTCCCCAGAAACAGTAGAAGGAAGTTGCCAGGAAGTTCAATATTTTTGAGGAATTTGTATTTTGTGTTCCAGTGACAGGAGGCAGATATAATCAGAAAAGGCTACGTTAACACGTAACAACAACACATTAAGATGGCTCAATTGAACAGACATGGTCAGAATAGACTTGAAGGAGTTGATGTCTATTAAAAAAAAAAAAAAAAACTCTACTTAGTTCCTTCAGACTCTAGGACTTAGTTCCTTCAGACTCTAGGATCCAGTTATGCTGCAGCATTTCACAAGGATTTGGCCGAAGAGACTTGTGATTTCGGGGTCTATGCAGAAATATTGGTGTAGAAAACTAATAAATATAGAAAATTATTTATTTTAACAAGTGGTTGGGCTTATTTGTTTTTGTGTTTGTAAATATTTTTAAAGTGTTTTATTTTTATTAAAAATACATCAAATTAATGATTTTATGTATGTTTTGATAGTTTTGATGTGATGATATAAAAAAAAGTATCATGTATTTTCATTTGAAAAACACTTTTAAAAAGTATTATGCATCGCATTATCAAACACATTATTTTTTTTTTTTTGATAACCCGGGGTGTCCGGACCAGCTTATGCGTACCACGACTAATCCTCGGACCCACTGAACATCCTGCAAGCCCAGTAGACATGTAAGGCACCGCAGGGATGACAGGCGTACACGCGAAGGCTCGAACCCAGGGCACATAGGCAGGGCAAAGCCTGCCAAGGCCACTGAGCTGCAAGCCTCGGTGTCTATCAAACACATTATTAATTGGGTTTGTTGATGCCTTACTTTCGAAGAAGTATACCTTTTTAAAACACATTATTAATGAAGGAAAGGAAAAGGGAAGAAAAGAAAAAACAAATAGGAGAAGCATGGAAAAAAAGAGAGGAAAGGAAAACAAAAACAAAGAGGAGGAAGAACAAAAGTAAAACAGAGCAAAAACACATAGAGAAGAAAAAGAAGAACCGTCAGCCGGCGAAGTAGCTTCCTAGTGCACAACCACCTCGTTTGGAAGAAGAACCACCAGCACCACTACTAACACCACCGTGAGCCATCGCTAGGTAAGCTTCCCCCCTCCTTTCTTCAACATCATCTCCTAGGGGTGATCATTTTCGGTTCGGTTTGGTTTTCTTCAAAATGATGTAAAAAATATATATATAAAAAAGAAAAACAAAAAACAAGGTGTTATTTTCATGCATACAGTCAAGTCTCTCAAATATAAAAAATATTCATACAAAAAATATATATTTAGCATGCATTTTAAGCTTTAATAACCAGTTTATTAAAACCATAAGAACTATGCTAATATTTCAAAAATACCAAAAAATTATTTTCCTTTCTTTTAATCTCTAGGATTAGAAACTTATACATAAGACATATTCCTAATATTAAACAAGAGTTAGTTCTTTTTTTTGTTGATATTAGAATGGTTAGGTTTTATCCGATAAGATAAGGATCTTCTTACTGAGGATGATTTATCTTAAACCTTAGACAAACCAACAATTAGACTACATAACAATACTTTAGTTTATATCAGACAATTAAACAATACACCTTACCTTAGGTAAGACGTATTAGGGGTGCTAATACCTTCCTTTTACGTAACCAGTCCCCGTGCCCAATCTCTGAGACTAGTTAGGGTTCTTAGTAACAAAAAATTAGGTGGTGACTCCTATTCCTTATTTTCACTGATAAAAGATAAGAAATCCTTGTTTTCCTCATTTCCTGATTTCTCAGACACCATGAGAGGATGTTCATCACGAGGCCGCACACGTGCGATAGGCCTAATAAAAATGACTTAAGCACAAACAATGGGTTACACTCAAATGAACTCATCTTAGCCAATGGTATCTTCGTTATTTTTATAAGAATAGGATGTTAAACCCCCACAACTATTTAGGCATGAGCTATGGTAAACTAAAAAGATTCTAAGTTTTGGGTTAGATCTCATTTTATACATTTAACAATTTTTTAAAACCTCATAAATTATCATAAAAACATGTTGGACCCTAAAAAAAAGCAACCATAATATAAAATACTTAGAAGTGAAATAAAAACTCATAAAAGTATATAGTTAGACATATATTAGATATATTTATCAATGCCCTTATAGGACTGAGGCAATGAGCATTAACCACGTCAATAACCTTAGTGGTTTCCTTACCTCCCTTTAACCAAGTCTTCATCGTCCCTCAAAGACTTCCTCATCATTTTTGAGCTCCTTAGTCAAGTATTTTCTTTAAATAGCAATGACAACATGCCCCGAGAAAGATCTTAGAGCAGAGCACGAGGACAAGGTGGAAGACTTAAAAAAAGTTCATTGTCATATCCTTGGACAAATTAAATAAGTGAATATTATTCATCACTTCAACTAACTAATCCTTCATGATCTTTTTTAAGTATGAGTCCTATAAAAAATGTTAATAAACTCGTCTTGGACATCCCTATTAATACAAAGATAAGACAACTATGTTCGGGCTTAATCAATTTTATTCCTTACCATTGTCAAGGGCAACTATAGCTCATTAATCCTTTTTTGGCATACCAACAAGTCTTAGTTGGCTTTTTAGATATACTCTTTAGCTATGTAAACCTCTATAGTCAGAGTTAAAAGTATTTGTAGTTGAACATTTATTGACGCTATAGTTATGAATATTATTGGCATACCATCAATAACATAGCACAATACAATTTTAGAAATTTAAAACAAAAACAACAATACAACATGCCTCACGTAGGATGTTTTAAGGGTGATAATATTTTTTCTTTCGCGCAACTAGTCATATACCATAAAATCTCTGTTGACTAGTTAGGGTTTCTAATTATCATAATACTAAGTGATGACTCCTTAAATAAGACTTTTCCCTATAGGAACAAGATGCAAATATTTGTTCTTTTTTCTAATTTGCAAAGGTCGTCGTGATGTTGGGTGTGACAATTTTTTTCTAAAAATCAAAGTGTTCAAAACTGTGTTTTTGAATACACCATTGAAAAGCAATCGTTGAGAGGATTTCAAAAAAGCAAAAACCAAGCAAATCGAAGCTAAAACAAAGCTTTACGAGCCAATCAAAGTTTGCCCAGAAAAGCTAAACTAGGTGAAGAAGAAAGAGTTCAACTCGACATGACTAGCCCAACATGAATCAATAGAGGATGACATTAACATGACATCACTATGCACAGTCAACAAGCCACGTCAATGTCCATTTAGCTTCCCAGCCAATTGACTTGTCATTAAAGGGTTCTATTTGTAAGGCCCGACCTACTCCCCTTTGTAGAATATTGTCCGATATGTCTTAGCCCAACCCGGCTTCCACGCCTCATGGTTTTGTTCCTGACAGCCCACAGGGCCCAAAACGCATTCTACAAGGTTAGGTATCAGCTGCCTTAATATGCCCTAGCTCTAGACACTCTTCTTTCGATGTGGGATGTTATAACCCCCTACCTTAAGAATGAGTCGTCCTTGGCTCTGATATCATATGTAAGGTCCGACCTACTCCCTCTTATAGAAAATTATCAATGATAGCCGCAACACAACTAACATTGTTAGTATATACAAAAAGACTACAATGGATAAATAAGACATAAGAAGTCATGGAAACTTGCTTAGTTCAAGGATTATCTACATAGTATTATTTTCGTATATATAACAGTTTGTAATGAAATAGTTGTAGTCTAGCAAGATGACGACAAAAGAGATGGTTAGAACTTTGCATTATTAAAGATATAATGACGTAATGATTTCTCTAATGATGCTAGATTCGGTGATTATGACTTCTTGAGGGTTGAACCAAGGAGGTATTCGATAGAGGAAGAGAAATATAGTAAAAGAATAAAGATTGACACCTTTTTCGACTTGGATAGATGTTATGACAGGATGAGTTGCTGCTAAACATAAACGAGGAATATGGAAACCTGGTAAACATAAATTGCACAGAAGCACATTGAGAATGTGTAGAGGTACTCGTGTATATAAGTTGTATGAAAATGAGACAAGAAGTGCAATAAGAGAAAGTGTTTACGATGAAGCTTAGAACAAAGATTGTATTAAGGCCGTAAAACAGAAAGTTTTTTATGCTCTTGATGAAGACGATGCATGCAAAAATAAAAATGAAAGCTATTGCAATGACACAACCTACAACGAAGGTGAAGACATCAAAGAGAGAATTGGTTTGAATGGAGCCATCAAAGAAAAAAAGGTGTAAAAGCTCTTAACATAAAAATGAAGGTAGAGAATGGAGTAGGAGGAACATCTCGCCTTTCAAACAAAAACACAAATAACCAATCTTTCATGCCAAAAGAAGAAGAAGCTGAATACTTACAATTTCAAGCACATCAATCGCAGGCCGTGATCCAGGGGAGTCATGCTCGCTGAAAGAGGAATTCCACACCAATTAGTTGCGCCAATTGTTGGCAATGCTAATAACAATAAATTATAAAAAATACAGTCCATCTTGTTACCCAGTATATTTTATCTACAAAATCCTATAATAATTATTTGTACCTTAAATATATTTAATCTATACTGTAATTCTTTATTTATGAAAATTAATAAAATTATTTTTTAATAATTAATAAAATTAAAAATTTCCCCAAGCTGATAACATTTATCCTTTTCTCAACACACATTTACCGCTAAATACTTCAATTAATTAATTAATTCAAAACTAACTCCGCAACGACTAAAACCAAAACACAAAATCAAAACTCAACCGCGCTACATTGCCGAGATCCTCTGCACCGAGTGCGGTATCCGTTGGGCCACCGCAACCGCCACTTTCTGCGGGGGGGGGGGGAACTATCTTTTAACTTGAAACCCCAGATGAGGACAAGACTATTTTTCAAGTGTATGTTCATTCTTTTTAATTATTAAGGTAGTTTTTCTCAGCATTTATCTATCATAAAAATATGTTATAAGTTACACAACTAGCTTGGAAGACGCACCCACACCAACCAACCCTTTTCCACCTCCCATATGTTTAATCATGACACTTGAATCCTCCTCCTCCTCCTAACCCGGTTGTTCACTCCGTCTCCTCCTCTTCCATCACCACCACCTCCCCTAAAATACTAAGCCAACATCCAATAATAGAACTTTACAATATTCTCAACTGATAATTCAAATAGCAGTGGCACCCTGTAGTGTATTAAATCTAACACTTCATCAAGATTTTTGCAGTGCATGCGGCCATCAGTACTCCCTCAATCCTCAATTCATGAACAAGTATATATATAGCTTCTAGGTTGGGTCATGGCTGTTTCCCATTCTTTCCAGAAACAAATCTTCTGCTAATCCATATTTCTTTTCCTAGCACAATATCCCACTAACTGGTTCGTGTCAAAATTCCCCAGGCCTTGCCCAGCTGGAATAATCAAAATATATATGGCTGCACATGTTTAATGATGTGCTGTAATAAATTTGTCTATAGTTTCTAAAATGAAAGAAACCATATTCAAGGGAAGAAAAGAAAAGGGAAATTAATTAAAATCAAAATCCTAACAAGGGAGAAATTTTGAAAGAAAACTCATGCGTACGTAAAGGAAGAAACAATCGACAATTTTCTCTATATACATGCGTGCGTATATGATCTTGTTAATTAGAGAATAACATGAGGAAGCTTCGTATTGATGCTGTGCTTGACTGATAGGAATAATTAAAGCAATGTAGAGGACTAGGTAGGTAACTAAATTAATACTCGGATATTAAAGCAATGTACTGGTGCTTGGAGTCGAATATTCTTGCAGTCCACATCAAAATTATGTATAATATCACCATTAATTCATATAAGCAGAGCCTTGAAATTTACATCATAAGAACTTATTTTCCCTCTTATATATATTCTATTGATTTTTTCTGATCAACTGATGAAACACAGAAATAACAATTACCAAAATAATTATTTTATGAGGTATCAAATTAGGTCCATATTAAAGAAAAAGAATATAATAAATTCCCATCATCCACAAGTCATCATAGAAGAAAAAAACATGTACATGCCTTGCATGGCCCAAGTAAAATCATGATTGGCAACGATTCGTGAAATGAGATTCTGAACTAGCAGCACTACTTTTAAAATACAGATGAGATATCAGTATATATGGATCTGAGAACAGAATGATGCTGTGTGAGCTGCTTACCAATGATCAAGACTGAGAAGGGTCCGTTCATATGTTCAAGACTCTACTTATTAACCAATAGATTCCTCAGTACTGTTATGGCAATATGTGTTAGCAAGGACACTATGCTGTTCTTCTGAAGTTTTCAACTATGCGTGTTTCATAGATTCAAATCAAGTAAGATAGATGGTATATCTAGATTGTGTCTTTTATGAAAATATTTTAAATTTGATTTAATATATAAAGGCGAAGTTGGGATCCTCAAACAATAAATGGGTAGTTTATTAAATTTGAAAATTGAGTTTGGATTTCAAAAGACTTATACCTTAACTACAGTGAATGCCCCATTTCAAATATTAATTGCTCCGTATAAAATTTTTTTACCATCCTTTTAATTGAGTTTAGGTTTCATAATTAAAAAAAAAAGCAATACATGAATGGGGTTTATTTTAGATTAATATATATTTTTGAAATTTAATTAAAAAATCATTCTTCTAATTAAAAAAAATTTAGCATGGGAAAATTATAATGAAAAGATATCTCTTAATTTGATATAATATAAATATTTTTCTATCAAATGAGCATAAGTTCCAACCCTATCACCCTAATCGATCTTTTTAAATAAAAATCAATAGCATATAAAATAGTATAAATGAATTTCTTTCACTGATATTTGTCATTTTTTCTGGAAACACCTTTGTTTATTCATAAAATAAAATAAAAGAAATATTGTATAAGGAATTAGTTATCTAGCAATGCCATAGTGGTTAAATTCAACCTAGATCTTCAATCTCAAGAATGACTATATATGCATATGTAACCATAATTATTGAAATGTTGCAGATTCACAGACACAGATCAGTGTCCTGATTTTTTGCGGTGTACAGGGTGGATGTGTCCCTTATAAAAAGTGCTGGAACAGTAGAAATCACAGATCAAATGTTTTTGCATGCAGCCTATATATAAACTTTTCTTTTACAATGCAATTCTCACTGCCGATCTGTGCACTCTGCTTACTGATCGTGAATTAGGTGGGGTTATGTGTTCAGTGATGCTCAGTCGCAGATACAAGTACTTCTTCATTGATTTATCTTTCTGTCCTTTTAGTTTCCTTTTCTTTTTAGTCATTATGTTCATAAATATATCACTGCTATTAAAGCAGTGATATTAAAGGTTAGAGCTAGGGTACTGTATAGGGTTTAGAAAGTGATTACCATGAATTATCACTGCATATTAAAGCAGGCCGAGGGTTAATACCCAGATGTCCCCATCATATCATACCTCCGACCAGACAAAATATACATGTAATTAATTAAGATTACCACTTATTTAAGGTTAATTAGTTGTGTTAGTTACTTTCTTTTCTTATCCTCTCTAGTTTGTTCTTTTCTTATCCACTTTTTTTTTTTGTTGCATAGAGAGAGAGAGAGAGAGAGAGAGATAAGGTTCTTATGGGTTTGAATTAATTATAAGCTCACAGTATTATTATTATTTTTTGATAATTATAAGCTAACAGTAGTATTTATTAAGTGGGAAGAAATAAACGTAAGAAGGGCCCATCAAAAAACAAAGAGAAAAGATGGTGGGATTTCGTATGTATTGACGTTACGCGTACAATAAAGCTACCAATACTCTTCCACGGTTCCACCCATGACTTGCTGTCTGGATTTACGTCTATAAGTACTGTAAGTAGGTGTCAGTCTTGGCTATTACGAAAACAACTAGTGATTATTTACCAGCAATTATTTGATCAAAAAGAGGATCCCATCTGAGCTTTTGATGAGCAAATTAACCCATTCCTAAATAATGATAATTTCCTTCAATTATTTTCAGCTCGAGAGCCAAGCATGAAGAACCTGTTCAGAGACGGCATCCCAATCAGTACTATAGTCTTAATGGCGTTTAAAGTTATTGATCAGAAATTACAGGCCCGTGTTCCAAAGCTACCATCGTTCACGTATGCAATACACTGATACTGCCCTCGGGTGTCTCAGAGGTGTACGTGGTTACGTGCATATATATATAATACGAGCCGGTCACGTTTTCTTACTGTTAAGCTTTCCTTTTTATTTATGATTATGTTTAGCTCTTTTTTTTTTTTTGTTCATAACATTAAGTTTTCATTCAAAAGAAACCTTCATTTACTTTTTTTAATGACGTAGTGCGTAGTGCGGGCTGTGTTTTATCTCAATTATAAATTTAAAAATATTTTGTTAGTTAATACATATTATAATTTTGCACTAGTTTCATAAAAAATACACTCTTAAAATATTATTTAAAAAATAATTATAATATGTAACGTTTTTGAAATCTATCTTTTTAATTCCCAATTATATATAAAAGCTTTATACTTTGCTTGATTTATATGTTTTTAGTGGGTTAAGTTTATCTTGGTAATGTTTAGTTTGTAAATTTTATAGTTTGTCTTTTATTATTTTTCTTCTCTTGTTTTAGTTGTATTCTAAATGAATAAATTAATTTATTTTATATAAATCTCTAGTATTTTATAAATAAAAAATACGGAACACACACTAAATTATTCATCATGTTAATTAATGACACTTTTCCTCCCTTATTTTTTTAAAATATATATGTTATTATATAGAATATCTTGTATTTCATACTTCAAATATCTCTATGCACCTTAATTGGTCCATTCATAAAAAATAATAATTATTGATTACCGCAGATGCAAAAACAGGGTAAAGGAACAAAAATGCTAGTTCATGGGCATAGTTAGACGACGACCATGAGGGAAATATCAAGGTGTAAAATCCAACGAAAGTGTCTAATAACTATAACTTTGGGGATTTGCTTCATTGGGCTCATCATATTAAATAAACCGAACTCGGACTTAGCTTAAAACCTAATTTTCCGAGTGAATGCCATCATATATAGAACTGTAATAATAGTTAATTGTGAGCGATTTACAGCTATAATGACACTTATATTTATTTTCTTTTACTTTTATGAGGTTGGTCTGATAATTTAAGAGGTTTGTTTCCTTCATTCTTCATTTTTATTTTTATTTTAGGTTCAAATTTTAAAATCTACACTTAGAAAAATTCATTAAATTCTTTGAATAAACTCGGATAAAATAAAAAGTACGTCTTTAAAATTGTTTAAAAAAAATTAATCTCGATTGATATTTAAACTCGTAAAAAAATATACCAATATTACCATTGAATCAACAAACAAATGTTCTGTTTTTTTTTTATTTTTTAATGAAGAAGAAGAAGAAGAAAGAAATAAAAGTTAATAAAGGTATTCTAGAATTCATGGTTAGGAGTCTTTTCTGGACCCATGCTCCATGGGTATCGTTTCCAACTTTATATCTTGTGGCTAAAGCTATCCAGCATCCCCTCCCCACACACCCCCCCCCCCCCCACCCCCCCAACACACACACACACACACACACACAAAGTTGATTCATGGACCAATGATACACATCTCTGTATATAATTCTAAACTTATTAACTACAGTTCTATAATATATATATATATATATATATATATATATATATATATATATATATATATATATATGTACTAGGTTTTGAGTAATTGATACTTAATATCCTTGAATGCATCGTACTTGGATGAAATCTTAATTAGTCACATTTGAATTCATTTTTTCCTTCCCGGTTTGTTTATTGTTGTTTCAAGGGTTAACACGATCTCGAGTTGATGAATTTTTTTATTATTATTTAATTTAGAAATGTGTCCATCCATGATATATAAAAAATCATTCTTTTTTAATCAAATAATTTATTTTCATTTTTTTATCACAATCTAATAATAAATTAAGTACAGTAAATGTATTTAGATAATACTTAATGGAGGTGACTTAAAGTGCTTGTTAGCTTTTGCATTGTTTAATTAACTAGGTCAATATCCATATCTGTGAAATTAAATTTAATTGATCATAGTGGAAAAGAAGAGGTATGAACAATATTACTTGAGGAAATTAAGGAGGAGACAAATACCTTATGTCATGGAAGCACTAGCCATCATTACGTTTTTTTTTTTTTTTAATTGGAAGTATCTGTTGGGTCCTATATATATTCATGATGACAGATGATATGTAGAGGGCCCTTTTCATAAGAAGGGTGAGGTATCCCTTTCACCCAAAAGACCCTCCAGTTTCTTAAGATTTGTGTCAAATTTCAACAAATTCAACACGCTTCTCAATGGGTGCACTGACCTGGATGCAGTTCTGCAGTACGACTCATGGGAAATATAGACAAGCTCTATGTATATATAGCACAGATATACAATATAGTATACACTTTACCTCCACTCATTTACCCCCTCTGCCTCTACAATTATTCTATTGTATGAAAGAATATCAGCCGCAAAGAATTGGATAGCCATGATATGTCTTTTGCTTAGGTACTGAAAATTACGAAGCCTTTTCTTGTGATCTTGAAGGTGCCAGTACTTCCCAAGCGATGAGAAGCTTGTGGCCATTTTCCCTAGAAAGTGACGATCAGGAAGGGAAAAAGGCAAGCTGTTCCGGTGTCTGAAAATTATTAATTGCAGCTGGCAATATATTCATGCATTGCTGTCATGACACGAAGCTAGTAAAGCAATTAATACATGCATGTATTGATAATTACATGTACTGCTCGAAGTTAGTGACTGTTACCTACGAACACCAGCCATGCGTGTTCTTTCTCGACAAATTAATCATATATGCAGTTGATCATCACAATGATATTAATTAATTTATCAAGAACACGATAGCTAATTATTACCGTTAATTAGTGATTGATTTTGTTAGTTTTTCAGCTTATCATCACTCTTTGATCGTGCAAGTTTAATTCGCAGCATGCATGGTGACATTTTTAATATATGAATTCTTCCATTCATAAAGACATAAAATTACTGCGTGCCATGGTTTATTATGGATGTTGAAATCATAAACTAGGAGACAAGCTTTAAAAGGCTATCATGAATTCAAACCAATCAGATTAAGGCAAAATTAGGGGAGGACTATATGATTGCAATTAACAATAATGATCAATGGTGAAAATTACCTCATTAAAAATTTTATTTTTTGATAGTTCATGAGTAAGTGTCTTTAAATTTGGGCATTCCAACATGCATAATCTACATTTAAATGGTATTTTTCCATTAGATTATTGCATCATTGTCTTTGGGAATTATCGAATTTCAATTTTAAATAGTATTTTAAGCACCGATCAACGCTTTGCTAGCATTGAAAGCTTCTAGACAGCCATGTAATTAAGTAACATGTAATGTTATACATTTCAAAATTTTACTTATCTAGATATTTGATTTAATTAAATGTTCAGATTGTGTGGTGAGGTGATTTAATACTCAGAATTAATATATTTTGTATTGTTTTTTTACCATAAGTTTTTTTAATTAGTTTGCTAGTTTTTAATGATACCAACTAAATCTTATTAATATTTTCTCTCGATTACTATAAAAAAAACACGTGATGTTAAACAGCGTAAATATTCTGATCTTTGTGTTATGATCTATCGCATTATTTTATAAAATAATTAAAAATTCATTCTTACTTATTTAACTATACACACAAGGAGATACCGGATCATGAATATCCATGTTTGCATTGCATTTCCCTTATGAAGAAAATGCAGATGATAGTACTGTCATTTAAATCAATTCTCTTAGACTTTGAAGGCCAGCAAGAAACTGAAATCTTGTGGTCGGCAACATGATAGACAAACATGGAATGTAGAATGACGTTAGAGCAAGAAGATGGTAAGCACAAAAGACATAATGACGTAAAATACACATATGCTTATACAAAATACATAGATTCATACACATATAGCATGCCTTATGTTGTAGCTACGTACGTACATTCCTCTCTACACCTCTTTAAAAAGTGTACAAATCAATAAAAAGAAAAAAATGGATCTTGATGTGACTTGTTAGAAAATATTTCATCTTCAAGGGAAAAAAAAATAAAACTCACAACCCTTTTCCCATTCCTTTTTATCACTTTTTAGGTACAATTAAACCCATCAAAGTCAACAAAAAATGATATCCATATGCTGTTGCGTTTATCTCCGTGATGGCAAGAAGTGTTTGGTGCTAGAGATTTTATTTATAATCGATCGTTCATGACAATATATAGAGGCAATAGTATAGTCCGATATTTGGTAAATGATGGGTCGATCCACCCCATTAAAACCTCACAGCATTATAACAAAGGTAGGTAACTCATAAACAGAGATGGTTGGGCTAATATGGGAGCAAAAATGAGTGCCATACCCACCCTCGATTGCTAGGCCAATGTTTAGGGTTAGATATTTATTATTGTACCAGAACACAAATGTCCTTTAGGGTTACATGCCCATGAAAAAAAGAAAAAAAAAAGCTTAGGGTTTTTATGGTTTAAACCTAACACCACTCTCCAACGAGGGCAGTCCCCCACACACTCCAATCAAAAACTATCTATATGCGAAAGGCATCTATGATTCTGCCATGACAAGACAAGCACTATTTTATTTAATCCCATCTTTAGCAGAGCGTGGAGATAACGTGTGGGGAAATAGTAAAACTTTTACTATTGCCATCTAGGGTTTTCTTTTTTCTTTTGCCCTTGTACAAGCCTCGCAAGAGAGCTAATGGATGGTGATAAGAACCGCACATTCTTGACACGTGGGTGTTTTCTATTGGTTGAGCCTCACATTCCACGGCTTCTCTCAACCTTTACTCTCTTTCTCTCTCTATACATATATGCCAGGGATTGTATCATGTTCATGGTTATAACATGACATGGTCATGGGCATGCTTTTTTAATTCAAAATAAAACCTGGTTCCCAAGACAAAAGTTAAAAACTCACTCTCACTCTCTCTCTTTATCTCTTCTTCTCTCTCTAGCTGAAGAATCGAAAACCTCTCTAAAAAGCTAGGTTTTTAGAAACTTCGCGCTCTAATTCTACACAGTCACCTCTGAATCTCAGCTTGTGATTTATATCTTCTTCTTGATGACCAAATGCTCTCTATGATGATACCTTTCTTTGAACTGGCCGTGAAGAATTGAAGTCAAGTTCGTTCAAGATCGTAGCTTTTGATTTTCTAGTGAGAAAAGGTGTGACTTTTACTCGAATTACTCTTTTTTATATTTCTGGGTGTTTTTGATTGTTGATGTTTTGTTGATTCGTGTGGGTTCTAGCTGTGGTTTAGCTTGTTTGTTAGTGTTATTTAGGTCATTTCACTGCTTGAAGCACGTTAAGTTTGTTCATTTCCATGCGTTTTATCATTTCGGCTCTTACTGGGGTGTGAATTGATTGATTTTTGTGATATTTCATGGGGATTTTTTTGTGTGTTTCGTGGCTATTGAATTTGTGTTGACTGTTTACTTATGGTCAATTTGTGTGGAAATGAAACCCTAAAGTTTTCATTTTATAATTGAGGTCCATGATTGTAATAGTTAACTTGGAGCTTTCAGAGGATGTTTTGAATTGGGTTTATAGTTTTTTCTTGTTTTAATTGAGAGATTAATGACTTCTATTCTTGAGTTAGCACTGCTAGTTTTATGTAACCCTAATCTATGATTTGTCTTACTGGGGTTATTTCTTGAATTAGTTTGTAATTAAAATGAAGGGATTTCATTACATGTTTGATTATATTCTATGTGAAGCACTGATATGGTAAGTGAAGATTTATGTTTGTTGTGATGGAATCTAGGGTTTCTATAAGTTTTGCTTTGTGATGTCATTTACTTGTATTTGCAAGTGGTTGTTATTTTATGTGCTTAATCACTTTAAATCATAGAATTTTGATGTGTTACTTGATTTAGAACGAAAGCTAGAAGGAATCTTTGTTTTTAGTTTACATTTGCTAATAATTATGAACAAACCCTAAGGTGTATGTTTGGACCATCTCTTAAGATCTTCTGATCTACTTTGGAACTGTAATGGCTTGTTTTGGTTTGCCTGTCATCCATGTTGTTTAAACTGAATAATTTTGTAAGTTTAGCATATGGTTTTTTTTTTTTTTTTTGATAATAATCGAGTGTATTAATCATTAGCATATGATAATATACATTATGACTTAAGATTTGTATTGTGTATGCATAGGAAATTTGTTGTTTGCCGGCAGTTGTGCTATCAGCTTCCTTGTACCATGGAAAGGACTATGTTAGTGGAGAAGAATCATCCTGGTAGCCATTCAAAACTTGTCTCCAAGGTGGAATCATCTATTAGGATCGATTCCATAACAATTGACCTGGACAATGTTGATGAGAAAGTTGAGGCAGAAAAATGCTCACATTTTTCTATGCGGTAAGCCTTGATCCCAATCATTTGGTAGGATTAAAATTTAGTTTCTCATGTTACATGTTTTGGTTAAACACTAGCATTTTTCAGCATGTGGTCCATTGGAATGCTTGTCTGATTTTTGAGTTGTTAACACCATGCATATTTAGCTTCTTTACAAGTTTTTTTTTTTTTTAATGTTTTCTTTTGTTTTTCATATTATATACTGTCTCGGGCTTTAACCTTTATATTTGTTGTTTGTTCATCATTGAATATACTACTGATGAGAACTAAACAATAGCCTTTAGTACTATTGATGAGATGCAAATGAGGAATTTGTTGGATACCTTTTAGTTGGCCATAATATTTAGCTAGCACCAATGGTATTCAAAACAAATCTGGAACAATTCATTGGGAACTGTCAACGAACTTGGTAGAGAAATTGTTACTTGCTAGTCTCAAGTATTGATTTCTGAAAGCATACAATTGAAAAATGGAGGAAATATATAGCTCAGCATAAGATATGAGGAATTTTTCCGCACATAGTAATTTTCCATGTGCTTATCTCTTGTTGCTGCAAATTCTGAGCTACTGAAAATGAACAAAAAATTTCTTATATTCTGAATGCAGTGGTTATGTATCTGAAATTCGTAAACGAGACTGGAAGATCTGTTGGCCGTTTGTGTCAGATGGTGACAGTAATAACTATGAGGAGCAAGCATGCCTTCTTCCTCCTTTACATGTTCCAAAATTCCGATTTTGGCGTTGTCAGAACTGTGTGTGGGAAGTTGATGCCACTGCGAACTGTTACGGAAGTACTGCTCTAAAATCATGCAGTACTGGATTCAAATCCACTAAAGTTTGTTCCCATGCACCAATCCTTGGTGATGATGCAATGCTACCATCTGATGTTCAGGGAGCTGCAAATCAAGAAATTCCCGAGGGAAGACAGGCTGATGCTTTTGCCAGTTTGACCAATACCAGTAAATGTCATCATTCTCACTCTATTGATAAGAATGAAAGGAAGACTAAAGATGAAAATGTTTCCAACATAGGTATTTACATATATGCTGAAATCCAACCTTTGTTGCAGTATCATATAAATTTTGCTGTATGAAATCAGAATATTTTTTTTCCTGTTTTGCTCTTTTCTCAAGGGAAAAGTGTGGGTTCAGAAGATAATTTGAAGCAGGAAAATCATAGACTGGCATGTGTAGCAACTGAAGTTGTTTCAAGCCCAATTCAGAAGACAGATCTTACAGATAAAATAGGTAAAAGTGCTAAGTACTTTGACATACAATAGAAGCAAGAAAACAGCTTAACTTCCCAGTACCCAAATCAAAACATTGCATTGCTTGTACCTTCTCTCTAATAATAGTGCTTCTGATTTCTGCAACAGCAGCTTTCAAGTCAAAATGTATCAACCTATGTGAGCCAGGCTGTGGTCATCATGAAGTTGTTGCTGCTGAGTTTGCTAGAAATCTTAATTGCATGGTAAATAATGCTACTGAAATTTGTGAAGCAGGAAAAGAAATTTCCATAGATGATCAATACAAAGAGATAATAACTCGTGGGGCGTCTGGAGAAGCAGGTAACATTGATGATGGGGCACTCACTGCTGACAAGGATCCTGTGAGCCGCCCTTCCCTGGAATTAGATGAGTATGATGATCCTTCATCTGAAAGCACTGATATCATGGTTGGTAATAATTCTCAGGATGTTCACCATGAAAATTCAAGTGGTTTGCATCGTAGGAAAACTCGAAAGGTGCGCTTGTTGACTGAATTGTTGTGTGAAAATGGGGATGGAGACCCTGATAACCAAACTCAGTATTCTCTGCCCCATGCCTTTCCTGATGCATCTGCTGGAGTTGACAAGGTTCCTGTTCTCCAAGGGGAGGTGGCTATCCAAGGCAAAGCTAGAAGGGGCTTGGGTCAGAATAGGAAAAGAAAGTTGCCTCAGGATGAAGATTCAAAATCTCCAGAGATGAGATCTACCAGTAAAGTTTGTAAAGAAGTTAGGAACTCAAAGAGAGATGGGGAAACAGCTGAACTCAGTGGGGGTTCTGAATCAGAAGAAGATGCATTCGGAAGAATGGGTTTACAAACTGGCATGAAGAGTCAGTGGGCCAAAAACAAAGTTGACAGAAGTCTTGTTGTAAGCAAGAAGAAAAACAAAAAGGCACTGAGTTTTGATGAATGTTTGTTCTCAGAGCTGTCGCCAGAAAAGGCGCCAATTGAAATTGGGGAGAAAATTTCACCAGAAAAGGCCACTGCTGTTGATGATGTTTTGACCAAATCAGCACACAATGCATTTACAGGCAGAGAGATGGACTTTTTCCCTTTGCATTCTTCACAAATGGAGAAAAATGTTAATGATTACAAGAAGAAAGGAAAGATGCCTCTTTTTGAGGATTATCAGGTTTCCCCGTCTCCTTGGAATCATGGCATTCTCAGAGAAGGTCCAGTGATTAGAAAAGATGTGGGGACAATACATACTGGACTTGTACCTGTTCCGTTTCATTCAGCGGAGGACACATATCTTGAAAAGGGGCTGGATCTTTCCCTTAACAGCTACAAGACAGCACAAAGCTATGATGGGAAACATATTCCACTGGTAGAAAATAGGCAAAGTTCTTTATTTACTTGGCAAGAGGGAAGTTCCAAAAATCAGGCAATGAGGAAAGCTGCAGAAATTGAGCATGTGGGAAATTTCAATCTCACTTCTAAAATTGCCCAAGATGCACCTTTTGAGAAAGGAATACGTAGCGATCCCAGTACCAAGAGACCATCTTTTAAAATCCCCTTCCTCAGTGAAAAGCAGAAATACAACTTTCAGGTTGAAATTGGGGGTTGTTCTCTCATGCAGAAAAAGGTATGACCTCTGTTCACGCTGGTATTGTTGGAATATCACAGCATAGAAGGAGAGGTTTTTATATAACTGATCGATTTGGGAACATTGCTTAATGCAATGGGAAAAGTCATGCAATTACTTGGTTGCAGGTTTGAGGCTGGATAGCTGCCACATTGTGCTAATGGTTGAAGGATAGGGACTGGTTCAAAATTCTGCCGGGAACCAAAGTCCCTTCCAAAACCTGACTTCTAAGGGATCATGGCTGGCTAATCATCTTTTGCAGTTAATTGATTTGAAATTGAAACTTTCCAACCTTTAAAATAAACACTCATACTTTCCAATCTTTTATTACCTGAATGTTTTGTCATAGCATTCTCATTTCTGGTTTTTAAAATGACTTATGTGATTATGGGTGTTTCATATTTATGGGAACTGGGTAGTGGCCATATTTTTTGTACATGTTTGGATAGGCTGCAGGCTCACATACTTCATAGTATGGCTTGTCTGGAGACTCAATTATGTTTCTCTTTGTTCCAGGACTTTTGTAATACCAAAAGCAACGAGAAAACCATTGGAATGCAGGAACATTCAGCATTTCCAAGGAAAGATATCAACCAAAGAGCTGATAAGTTGTCTGAACAGGGAGCTTTAGATGACATTCCAATGGAAATTGTTGAACTCATGGCAAAGAATCAGTATGAGAGGTGTCTTCCTGATGGTGAATATGAGAAACGCCAGTTAGAAACAACTAGTAGCTCAAGGAGGAGTCAGATGATGAATTTCAGTCAAGTATATGGGCTTGGAGGGTTAAGCTTATTTCATCAGGAAACTACTCAAAAACAGAACCCTCCAGCCAGAAGAAATGGCATAATAAAGATTGGTGAAATGGAAGAATCAACCAAACAGAAGGCAGTTGATTTCTTCTCTCAAGCTGATCGAAACTCATTCAATATGAGGCGACCGGAAAAAACTGGTTCCCCTGTGGGGTTTGGACCATTTCTTCAACATCAAGAGAAGCCATCCAGCAGAGTTCAACATTCTGCTTGCATTTCTAACGTCCAAAACATTTCTCAAAATTGCAAACAGATAGGGGATGTGGTGGGGAATAGATCTTGTTATGCCAATTTCCACACCCCAGGACCATGTAACACATGCCAGAGCATTCCACAGCAAAGTAAGGAAGCAAATCACCTTTGGTCATCAATGATGTCGAATCACATGCCTTTTGTTTATAGCATTCCTCCAAAGTGTGTAACTCAATCTACCAATGTAAATGTGTTTCCTCATTCTTCTGGAAGTATCCTCAAGGAAAATATGAATGGGGATCGTGAGCTGAAGTTTTTGAATAAGAATGCTGCCAACCTGGGAAAGCAAAACAGGAATTTTGGTTCAGAAACTCTTATCAGGGCACGTTCAGAATACCCCTTTGCTGGAAAACATAATGGGATTGAGCTTAATCAGAAGCCAATAGGGTCATTAGATCTGTATTCTAATGAAACCATACCAGCTATGCACTTGCTCAGCCTCATGGATGCAGGAGTACAGTCCAGTGCACCCATCAATATGGATGTAAACTCAAAGTTCCTCAAGAGACCTTCCATTACACACAATCCTGAACCTAAGGAGTTTTCTAGGCTGGACACCGGGGCATTTAAAGCTGTTAATACTGTGAAGCACCCACCTCATAATCATCATGGTAAAAATCAACTTGCAGAGAATTTCCGTGATCATATTCCTGTCATTCAAACAACAGCTGGTGCATCTTCTTCGTCAATTCTACATGATAAAGGTATTAGGAAGGCTACTGATTTTCCCATTCAAGTTGTTCAAGATAAAGATAAGAGAAAAGGCTCTGATTCACGCACACAGAATAAAGTAAATAGATCGCAAAAATCAGCATATGGTGGTTTTGGCACCAACTGTGGATCCATTCCTGCTCATAACATGCAGACAATGTTTTTAGGTGCTTCAGATTCTTCAATGTTTCCTTTGCCATTCCGTGCATTGGAAAAGTCAAACAAACACAAGTTGGAGTCCCCTGCTAACAATAGAACTGTTCACGCCCGTAAAAGCAGTTCTGAGACTGAAGTTTGCAGCGTGAACAGAAACCCTGCTGATTTTACCGTACCGGAAGCTGGAAATATGTATATGATTGCAGGTGAAGACCTAAAATTTGAAAAGGAAGTTCCTTTTGTAAACGGATCTCGCTCACTTAAATTGGATGGGCCCAAACGACAGAGGAAGCTTCCTGCTGTGAAAGGCCGTGGACGACCTCCAATGTCACGATTGTCCTAAATTTCAATGCCGGTAGCTTTTTGAAACCTATACCTATTTCTGTTTGATTAATTTTCACTTCTTAACTGAATGGACAAGTAGATGGCTTCTTTCAGAAGTCGTTGCATGGCTTTTTTCCTGAGTTTCTTGTTTCATTTCAGCAGGTGAAGTCTTGCTTTCTCTTGCCAGCTTCTACAAAATCAGAATAAGTCAAAGGCTTTATGAAGATCAGATAGCAACTGCTGAAATTGATATTGATTTTGGAACCATGATTCCATTCACTCAAGGTCTTGTTGAGTTCTAACCTCTGCAACTGAGTTGCGGAAGCATAATGGGTGGCGTGTAAATACCTACAAATGCCTTGAGATCCACAAGTAACTGTTTATGTATGTACCTTTTCATTTCAGTTGTGTTTTGGTGTGATTAACCTGCAAGGTTCCAGAAAAGCCCGACATTTCAAAAGGGCTTCCTTAATTCTACTTCGGTGATGGCTTTGGCTCCAGTCTTGATCAGGAAGTGGGAATGGAAATAGAGAGCAGGGAATTAGCTAGTATAATAATAGAACACCTCTAGCTGGAGATTGCCGGGTGTTCATCAACTCAGCCATTGTTGGCTGTACTGCCGTGTTGTAATTTATAAGGCAAGAAAATCAAAAGGAGACTTGTAATCTTTTGGAACATGAAGGAAAAAGACAATTAATGTGTTAGGAAGATTTGGGTTAGCCGGAGACAGATCATGGAGACAGATCTTTCTGATTAACCTAATAGACTGGTATTTGGTTTCTATCAAAGAATTATTGAGAAGGATTGAGTAGTGCACCTTTTTTAATTTGTTCTCATAGGATTTTATTTATTTATTTTTTGTTCTAATACCAGCCAGAGCATCCTTTGAAAGGCCGATGCCTTGTCTAAGACAATATATAGTTATGATTGATTGTCTGGTGAACACCAGTTCCCAAGCAGGAGCATGTTTGAACGAATACAGCAACGACATGACCGAGCTTTAGCTATGCTATGCTATTAAAAATATTTCACACTGAAAAAACGTTATTTTACATATTTTAAAAAGAGAACGCGAAAGTTCATGCGTTCCCTTTTATTTTAAAAATATGATTGTTGTCTTTCTTGATAAGCTTGAATCTAGCTAGGGCATCGATTTTTCATCTACTCTATAATTAAATTGATATAATACACGCGCGCACGCGCGCCCACACAACATATTTACATTAATAAATAAAACATTCAAAAGTTTCTACCCATCACTATAACATATACTACTAAAAGTATGTTGCGGGGGCTAAAAGGCATTAATTTTTAAGCTTGTTTGATTTTTTTTACCAGTAGCTGGCAAAGGAGACCCTCCAAAGTGGTGCTTTTAGAGGGTCAAATTTACCCTCTAAGCTTTTGTTTTTTATCCTTAAAAATTATAATTATAAAAATTATAATTATAATTATTCCTACAGTCATTCATTCTGATTTTATTAATCTCGTATCAAACACCACCCACTACAAGAAAAAAATAAGTTCTATTCACTAATAAATTGACAAGTTAAACTCTTTTCCTAAATTGAAAATAATTTCTATCTATATAACTTTTTTTATTGTGCTATAAAGAATTTTATAAATAAAACACATAAAAAGTTAAATGCAAGTTATAATAAGGAATAAAAAAAATTATAAGAGAAATTAGAAACACAATCTTATTTATACACAACACTTGCTCTAGAAAAGACAATGATATCAAAAAATCCGACAAATTAAACATCGTATCTAGTGTCTAACTGAAGCCTACACATTCCCATAAAGTAAAGTTTACACTGTCACATTTATCAAAAATTCCCCCCACCAAACTCAAGATAGCGTATGTAGGACAGCCTGAGTTTGCAAACTAGCAAAACTGAATTTGGTAGTGATAAAAAAATAAAAAATAGATCAAAGATCGAAAGCATGCTAGGCCATACTAGAATATGGCAAAACTAGTATGATGTGTTGAAACAAACCAAGATATGTCAAATCATACGGGCTATGACCATGACATAGCGTGAAACATAAACCACAAGTAGCGTACAATGAGCCATAAACATGGTCAAACAGCTGATGTGCTAAAAAAAAACAGTCTTGGTTGGGAAACATGCAAAGCTTATGGAATTGGAGAAGAATGGTGCTTCTACGGTTAAGTCAGCCACTCATCTAATCGATGGGATTTGTAATTTAAGGGCTGATTCTTTTCAAATCTGCTTTGGAAGGGTTGGATGCCTCTTAAAATGGATGTCTTCCTTTGGTTAATGCTTCAAGGTAGTCTCAGCACAAGAGGGTTCCTTGCATATAAA
>Ga0325403_1001088_pt1 | contig 21870 bp, 15 predicted proteins | sample PopdelMetagenome_19_FD_205665 | JGI IMG/M metagenome (GOLD analysis project Ga0325403, IMG submission 205665) | Populus deltoides microbial communities from Bellville, Georgia, United States - Xylem-PdKOR-R4 | ecosystem: Host-associated > Plants > Phyllosphere > Stem > Wood/Secondary xylem... | reverse complement strand
TAATACGTTAAAATAATAAAAAACTAGTTTAAAAAACATTTTTAAAAATAGAATGAAAAATAAAAAATGACGTATCATAATAGAACGTACCCCAAACCAAAAGTGGCAATACGTTGGGCCTAAAGAATGGGTTCCGATAATATCACGAAGTAACACTGCTCATAAAACAGCAGATCACCTCTCCCTTCTATATATATATATATTCATTCCCGTTCTCACTCTCTCAAAAAAACCCTAGACCTCTTAACGCTGTGCCATACCTCTATCTCCATTCTTGCCGTTGTCGTTACCTTCTCTCTTCCAAAGTACGAACGAATCCACCCAACAGATTTTCTTACATATTCGTAGTTTCGTACCTTGGCGATTTCTCTTACTTGTTATCATATTTGAATTTAATCACCATCTGTTTCATGTTTTTTATTTCAGCTTTTAAGCAATGGCAGTCACTTTCTACGATCTCACCTCAGCTGCTGGCCTCAAGAAACTCGATGACTTTCTCCTTTCCCGCAGCTACATTTCCGGGTATCCTTTTCTTTTTATCTGGGATTTTTTTGTGGTATATCGGCTGGGCTTTGACACATCCGGTGATTATGCCCACCTTTTTGGTCAAGTAAAAAACAAGCTGTCCATGCCGGGACTAAGGATCTCTCTTTAGTAACTGTTTTTTTTTTTGGTCTTCTCAGGTACCAAGCTTCCAAAGATGATCTGACTGTGTACTCAGCTCTTCCAAGTGCCCCATCAGCTGAACATGTTAACGTGTATCGGTGGTACACTCATATTGATGCTCTCTTGAGGATCTCGTAAGTTTTCGTGACTTACTTTATCTTTTGTTTATGTAAATTCAATAGTTTTGATAGTGGGGTATTCAATTTTGTATTTGGGTCTGTTGAAGTGGTGTCGAAGCTGAAGGATGTGGAGTTGTTGTCAAGGGATCTGCTCCCATCACAGAGGAGGCAATTGCCACTCCTCCATCTGCTGAGACAAAGGCAAGTATTGATTTTTCTTGTGAATTGGCGATTGGTTTGTCGTTTTTATCAAGTAATTTAGGTGGGAGATTTGCTCTCTATTGTTGCTTTGAATTTATTTAAATTTGCTTTGTAAAACCTGGATGTGTTGTTACTTATCGGTGGGATTTGTATGTTGGTTTTTAGGCTGCCGAGGATGACGATGACGATGATGTGGATCTCTTTGGTGAGGAGACCGAGGAGGAAAAGAAGGCTGCCGAAGAACGTGCAGCTACTGTTAAGGCAGCCTCGAAGAAGAAAGAGTGTAAGCTTCTTTTCATTCACTGATTGGGAAGGTGGCCAAAGTGGTTTTTTTTTGTTCAAATGAGGCATTGATAAGAAATTTCTTGGAATTCTGTCGATAAATTTTATTCATGTGGGAATAGTTTGACGTGTTTCTTTCATGTTGATTTGGGTTCTCTACTACTGTGTTTGTAAAGTTCCACGAACTTGATTTTCTGTTTTCTTTGTATTCTGTTCTCAGCTGGCAAGTCATCTGTTTTGTTGGATGTTAAGCCATGGGATGATGAGACTGACATGAAGAAGCTTGAGGAAGCAGTTAGAAGTGTTGAGATGGAAGGACTTCTTTGGGGAGCATGTAAGTTCTTTGGAGAGCCACTTAATGCTACTTACTGTTTAGATTATTAAGGCAGATACAACTCTTCTTTAGGCTTGTATTTTTTGAACTGTTCATACATCTCTAGGATATTCATCAATCCCCCATTCCCCATGAATTCTAAGAGAATAGAGAAGAGTTGATTATTTTAAATATAACTGGTCTGCGCTATTATATCCACTTAATTTATCCATAACTAATGTGCATAAGCTGTTCTCCTGGCACCTTTAAGGAAAAAATGATAATTTTTAACGACAGAATAAGATGGTCTGTGCTGTGCCTGTAATTTTCTTCTAAGTTGTGCTTGAGCTCCTCTTTGCCTTTTTTTTTCGTTTAGACTTTAGAGTGTTACTTGTATCTTTTTATTGATTCTTCTAAGGTAGCACGCTTTTGCCTGGTCTTTTAATTTGTTTTTTTATTTTTTTTACTGTAAGGGGGGGATATATAGTTTTATTATTCGTCTTGAAAAGGAGTACTGTTGATTTTGGCATATTTTTCTGATGCTTACCTTTGGTTTTCTATGGCAGCCAAGCTTGTACCTGTAGGATATGGCATTAAGAAATTGACAATTATGCTAACAATTGTTGATGACTTGGTCTCTGTGGACACTCTCATCGAGGAACGTTTGACAACTGAACCCATCAACGAATATGTCCAGAGCTGTGACATCGTGGCCTTCAACAAAATCTGTAAGTGTAGATGATTATTTTGCTATAATATGCGACCACATAGTGGAACCTTCCAGAGCCTGTGTATTCGAAAGTGTGTTGACTCATGCTTACATGCTGTTTATTCTTTTTATTGCAGAATAGAAGGATCACGGTGACAATGGGCGCAGGCGAGGTTTCTACGAGTGTGAAGGAGTTATAAATTTTATTTCGTTCTTAACGGAGCAATAATATTATATTTCCTATTCCTATTTTTGTTGCTCAAAACTGAGTTTACTGTAGTCGTTTCCCATTCGTTTGCGGTCCTAGTAAAATGAGTGTCAACTTGTTTTTTTGGATGTTAATCATTTTCTCGTTTGCTGTGAAAATGGTTTTTTCATTTTCAGTTAACCATGGCAAGCCTTTACGTTGTTTGCTTGGTTCAAGCGATCGATGTCCCAACGTCGTATCATTCTGTTAAGATTTGAGAGTTTTGTTAAATGGGACGACAGTTAAAAGTTGATGATGACAGTGAACAGGTTCTTACAAAAGTACTTGCTAAACTGAGCCTAAAAACTTCCGAAAATTGAAAAAGCAATATGAGAAACTTGTAACTTCGCCAGGCTCAGATTTGTGCGGTTTGTGCTCTGCTGACTAGCAAATTTGCGGAATTTCGAATCTGCTCTTTGTTGAGAATCCTTGACTGCTTGGACCCCATTTCACGTAATCAGACCACTAAAATCATATTAAAAGATGCATTTCGGTTTGTATAGAATTCAGCTAACACCAAATTTTTGTCTAGAATTGTTTTTTTTCCTTTGTTGCAAAACTGTTTGAAGGTTTAAATCGTCTTGTTTTCCTAAATTTTGACGGTATATTCCAGGGAAACCAAAACAATATTGATGTTTTACAATGCCAAAGCTGAAAATGAATGGGATTTTGTGCCCGCAAAAGCACGAACACAGCCATAACTAAAGCCAAGCGCTAGACAAACCATACCAAATTCCGAGGACTGTATGCCAAGATTTGGGACAATTTTGTAGCAGGTCTTAGATGGGTTATTGGAGATGGCAAGTCAATCTCATTCTGGTATGATATAGGTCCCCATGCTCAGTGTTGCTCAATGCATTGCCGTGATTTGGCCTCCATGTGGATTAAACGGTGAAGACAAAGTCATATGGGGCATATGGGAAAGGAGGTAAGACTTTCTATTTCAGATTCCACAATATTCTTTGAGTGCAATTGACAAGACTATCCTTTAGTTTATATCAAAGCTTTCTTCAGAATATGCAGATAAATTTGTTTTGTTTCTCCTTTTGTTACAAAGTCGTCTTGTAGTTTGATATAAAAAGAGGACACCGTGTTGGAGCCTTAAAGGTAAAGGTTCTGCTTTCTTTCTGTCTTTTGCTTCTCTCTGCGCTCTGAATTTGATTACTGTAGGGAGGATTCCTGGTTGTCCTCGACCTAGACCTAGATTTGGAGTAAGAGAGAGAAAGAGAGATGCCGAAGAGAACAACGCACACGTACTCAAGCGAGAACGCAGTTCCCGAAGGACCAGACTCCGAACTCTTCGTCTACTACTGCAAGCATTGTGGCTCTCACCTCCTCATCACTGGTTCCTCCCTCTCTCCCAATCACTTTATTATTATTGTTGTTGTTGTTGTTGTTATATTAACCTTTATATTTCCATGTTGTTAAAGTTATGAATAATATCTGGTTGATTTATTATTAATTTCAAATACTGAAATATGTTTGTTATAAGATAACCAATTGCAGAAAATGCCGAAAAGGAAGACTGATAGAGCTTATGTATTGGACAAGAAGAAACATCTTGCAAGGCTCCATATGAATGAGGCTGGAAAAGTTCTCCTGAAAAGGTTTCATTTTTACTTTCATCTTTACTTGTTTCATTCATTGCTTTCTGCTTTTGTTATTTTGTGGTATTTCATTTTCTTAAGGGTGCAAAGAAACATGCTGCTGGATTTGTTCTACTTATATATAGTAGTACCAACTGAATCTGTCAATCTTTCATTTTTATGTTGTTTGTCCATTACAACTTTATGGGTATCGGTTTTCCGTCTAGTTGGTATCATGTGGTGATGGTATGGTCATTGTAGGTGAATGAATGCTTTTCGAGAGGAGGGTTTTGTATTGAAAAATATCGAGTTTGGAAGGTTGTTTTCAGGTAGTTGTTGTTTGGCTGCTGTCAACGAGTAAAACTAAAGGGAATCTGATATTGACTTCTCTGTTATTGAAGTGACTTTTTGAGGTTGAAATGGAAAAAACTTTCTATGCAAGTGCTACTTGGCCATTCTTTTTTTTTTGGTGGGAATTTTATTGCAAGGCGCCTCAGACCTTGTTCTTGGCAGATATTCACACGCTTTCCTGATATGGTTTCTTCGGAGGAATTCACAAGTGCTCTTCCAGGAGTCATGACCTATTTTTTCTAACCATCATGCCTATTCTAGGCTGTGCTGTATATTTGAAGTTAGAAATGGTAGATAATCTTTAAAGCTAACTATCAAGATTGAAGATGTTGACTTGTATAATTTCTTCACTGGCATCGATCCATCATATGATTCGTTTCATGTCATATGTTGAACTGCGAAGGTAGTATATGTTTGCAAGTGTTCTTCTTTAAGTTATTGAGTGTACATGTTATTTCTTGAGGTTTCAGTGATATATAGATTCTAATTGCATTAGAGCTCATTACGATTCTGGATCATTCATGTTTAGAGGTGAAGGAAAATTTGAGAAGCAATTTCGCATGAACTGCATGGGCTGTGGGCTGTTTGTTTGCTATCGAGCTGAAGAAGATCTCGAATCTGCTTCTTTTATATATGTTGTTGATGGTGCACTTAGCACAGTTGCCGCCGAAACTAACCCTCAGGTACAAATAACTGTTGTTAAGAGTTAAGACTTGGAGTAATCAAACATCCAAAGCTTTTGCTTAATGAATTATGATATTTTATCCAATGTTCATTGATCATATAATTTCCTGCCTTTCATGTTTATGCATAAAAATGATAATGAACGTGTGCCTTGGAAATTTCCTCATGTGGTCTTCTGGCATATGCTGTAGGATGCTCCTGTGCCCCCTTGCATATCACAATTAGGAGGACTTGTGCAGGTGGCCATTGAGGTTGAAGACCGTGCACAAAGATCAGCAATAACAAGTAATGTGATTTTAACCTAATATTTTGATCTGCATATCTTTGATACTATTTGGCTTGCATCTCCTTCTTGGCCCCAATTAAAATGAACATGACCTTCATTCTGTCACTGTTTAAACGATTATCAAATGAAGTGGTGTTAATTAATTAACAGTTGCTGATATGTCCGTAGTCTGTTGGCTCATGTGTCTACCTGCTTTACAGGTTGGATGCAGTTGAACAAAATTCGGCATCCAATCCATATACCCCATAGATGTTGAGTTCTGTCCATGCATAAAGTGGCACATATTACGTTTTCATTTTTGACAAACTCAAGGAAATGTGCATATGCAAATAGTATAAATGGATGTATCTCTTTGGTGAAGGGGAAGAGAGAGAAGCTGGAATGGAGAGAGTTGAGTGCTCAACCTTAAGGAATATTGAGTGAAAAGGCCCCTGTTATTGTACTGGTGAAAAAATTGGCGTGACCTATAGTTCTGAGCTGACAGTAGAATTGATAGTATCTTCCTAGCACATTACATCCCTTTAGTTATAATTGCTTCCTGGATCAATAAGAAGTGATTATATGAAGTGCGGTGGATATAACAAGCGTGGGGATGCATTTTGTTAAAGTCTTCTCCAGTTAACAAATGTAGTGTTTCCTCTGTTGTCATCCTGCATCTGTGCACACCCTCCCCGCTCGGTTTGTGCTCCTTACATCACTTGTAATCCGACCTCATGTCCATAATCTTTTGTTAGAATTGAGGAAATTCTGGAGAGGCACAAATCACCCGTGTCATAACCACAAGCAGCGATATACATGAATGGATATGAAATGTAGCATACAAACGCACAAATACTACAGACACATTTATATTCAACTTATAGTTGCATGAAAAAGATGCGGAAGTTTCAGAATGAAGGAAAAGAACATCATAATTGTCTCATCTAATGCTTTTTGTTGCATGTTCATGTATTGTTTTTTTAACTCATGAGCATTATATTTAATATTTTTCTTTTCAGGAGTGAATGCTGATGATGTTCGAGTCACTGTAGCTGCACCCGCTGCCCGTGGTGAAGCTAACAACGAACTTTTGGAATTTGTGGGCAAGGTATGCTCTTGTATTATAACCCTCCTTAAAGTGTTAAGCTAGTAAAATTAGGCATAGAATCTTACATCATTAATTTGGCATGCCAAGGTTAACATGATCCTCCCTCACACAGGTGTTAGGTCTGAAACTGAGCCAGATGACTCTTCAAAGAGGATGGAATAACAAATCAAAGCTGCTTGTTGTAAGTAAATTGAAAGTTCTGTTCTTCATCAGCCTAGGTTTGCATGCGGGCGCATGTGTGCTTGCGTCTTCTGTAAATGTGTAAAATCCAAGAAGATGGAAGATTTGTTTGAGATCCATTTAAGTACTTCCACCTACTCGCTTTTCTGTTGGAGATCATCTTGTTATGTGGAACATAATTTCTCTGATACTGCATAGACCATCATTTCGCAGCTTTCGTTACTCGTTTTTTTATAGATTTCAAGCATATATGAAATAGAACTAGTGATACCAAGTTTGATATAACTGATAAAAATGCGGAAATTTTTGTGTCCAAATGAACTGATTACCGTATAAATCTTCTTAGTTGGTTGCCTTTGATGACCATTCAATCCAGTCTAGACCAAATTAATCTGTTGTTTCTAGGAACGTTGCCAGTGTGAACAAGAGAAGAATTGTAGGCATTGTATTTGGCAACTACCTTAATTTTTCTCCAAATTGTCAATAATGGACATTTGGAGATAGCATTTACGTATCCATGATTCTGCTACTCGAAGTTTGTTTCCAGTTATATCAACTTTCTTTTCTTTTTTCAGGTGGAGGATCTGTCTGCTAGACAGGTGTACGAGAAACTACTGGAAGCAGCACAACCTTGAAGCTGCTGTATTTTTAATACATCATAGATTCGAATTGTTTCAGCAATTTCTTTTTGTGTCTGGTTAATTTGTAATGGTGTTTTTACTTACCTACCTAAAACACTTAAAACACACTTCTAAGAAAATTAAAATCTTTTCACGTGATTTATTTGTTATTCTACATAGCGAGGATAAATATGTATTATTTCATCTTGATTCCATAGTAAAAAGACCTAAATACTATTAAAAGAAAAAAAATTAAATCCAATGTGAAGGGAAATTTGTATATTTTCACAATGGATTTTTTACCATTATAATTTAAGCTCAAAAACATTTTGATAATAATAAATAATGAAACTATAAAATTACCTTTATAAAATTAAGCTTGAGGTGAAGGGGTATTTTTAACTTTTCACAATAGTTTTTTTGTAATTATAAATTCAGAACAATTTTGTATTTGATTAAAAAAAAGTAGGCATGCATGGGAGGCGCATGCGCCTTTCGGGTGGTGCGTGTAGCGTCTCCTGGTGTTCAAAAATGCCATTTTACTATGCTGTTGGAAGCATTACCATGTTCTTTTCCTGTTGGTGTGACGTGTTTTTATTGGTGGTCTGATTTGATGATAACAAAACTTTTTTTTCCTTTTCTCTTTCCTCCTTAAATATTATTGTTTGACCCTCTTGGTTGTTAACATTTCAACTCTAGTTCTTATTATTTTGATTTTTAATTTTTGATATTGGTTTTTTTATAAAAGTTATATTTGTTTTTAATTTCATCCTTCAATCTCAATTTACCAAATATTATATTCTTCAAAGTGGTCCTCATTCTTTGGATTTTTAATTTTTGTCCTTGGCCCTTTTATAAAAGTTTTTGTGATTTTTAATTTCATGAAACAATTCAATTGATGATATTATATTTTTCAATTTGATCTTCATTGCTTTGATTTTTATTTTTTTTCTAGACTTTATTGTAAAAAATATTATTATTTTCAATTTCACCATTTAATTTTAATATTTTTTATGTCATTTTTTATCTTCATTCTTTTATTTCTTTTTTACTAAATTGTTTTTTTTTCAATTTAACCCTTCAATTAAATATAAAATTTATTTTTTATTTTAATTTTGATACTCATTCTTTTAATTGCTTATTTTTAAATCCTTTTGTAAAATTAAAAAATATATATTTTTTAATTTCATCTTTCGACATTTAATTGATTGGGAATTGAACTTCATAATTTTATCATATTAGGTGCATTGGGTTTAATAATTTAGATCATGAGTTTAAAAAGTTAGCACGAGTTTTATTTTTTTATTGGATTATTTGAATCTCATAATTCGGGTTATAGATTTGACGAGATATCTTGAGTTGACTCGACTCTGATTACTAGAGTTACAAGTTTGTCATGACTTCTTTTTACTTTATTTTAGCACCTTCACATCATAAAAAAATTAATCTTGGTATGTTTGGGTTGTCTTTACAAGAAAAGTTTAATGAAGATGGTGTTGGCAATTAATCATATGAAAAATTAGATCATGATCTTTTTTTTATTCATTTAATTTTTGGTTTTTGTATTGATTATAGAGTGTTTTTTAAGTTAGAAATAAGTTTATTAAAGTTTGCATAATGTTTTTTATATGAAAATAAATTGAAAAATAGGTTTTCGAGATCTGTTGAAATAAAAACAAAAAAGAGGTGAACAATGAGCTGTCCCTTTTTCCTTAAAAAAGAGATTTAAAGATTTACATACCTAGATTCGCACCTAGCTTTTGGGTTTTTTTTCATTCTTGGCCGGATACACTGGCTTTACTAGTTTTTTATTTTTTATTTATAGTTTAATTAATACCATATCTAAAAAACAAATAATCAATCTTTTTAATTGTTTAATATTTTAAAGAGACTTGAAGTTTTTTTATATATTTAAAAAAACAACAATATTTTGTTCTTAATAACCAAAATTAACTTCTAAAATAAAACAAAAACAATACAAAATGAAAATTTATAAAAATATAAAACAAAATATTGGCATATACATCTAAAAATAGCTTTTCATTTTTTATTTAACAATTTACATATATTCTTTTAAAATTTCTTTTATGTTGAAAATTAATTTAAAATTCTCAAAAAGTTAATTTTCAAAATACCTTTTTTTTAGAAATACATTAAGACATAAATATATATATTTCTTATTTTTTAAATTTTACTTTTAATTAATTAAAAAATTAAAAAAAAACACTTAATTTAAAATAAAACAAATTAGTTTTGCACCTTAGAGACAGATTGTTTCTTCCAGTGGTGATTTTTGACAAGCAAAATCACACCAATCGGGCGGTTCTTGCTCCGCGCCTCGTATCTATGCTATGCAGAAGCAAAATGATCCTTTTCACTGGACCTAGATTTTCGTTTCCAGCAAGTAAGATCACAAAAACAAAATCCTCATAAAAGCCAAGTGCTACTGTTTAATGAGAAAGTTCTGTGATTCCAACATCAAATATCAAATTCATGAACAAAATCTTAGCATATAAATTCATAGTTTAATAAGCTGCTTCAACAGAAGAAAAAACAAAAATGTTCTCATGGTGCAACTATCCTGAATCTGCCCAAAGCTTTTCAGGAGGAAGCTCCACTACGAAGAGCACCCTTAGGCTTCCTAGGAGCAATCTGAGTATCAGCCTGGAAAAAAGACATTCCAGGTAAGGCAAAGTAATAAAAACACAACAATCCCAACGAGCACTGCTAGTCATGCACATCAATCTAAAATTTTAAATCAACTATGACTCAACAGAATCATCATTTTTCAGAGTATTACCTCTTTCTTGACAGGTTCTTCCTTTTCAGACAAAATTAACTCGATGTGACATGGCGAAGACATGTAAGCTGCCAAAGCAATCACACATCACTATTAAGTGCCACTGTTCAAATAGAGAAGACAGGCAGCAAAAAAATGAACTTAATGGCTTAAAGAATGGACTCACGGTTTATCCTTCCATGGGCACGATAAGTACGGCGACGCTGTTTTTGTGCTTGATTGACTTGGATATGTGATATGTAAAGTGCATCAACATCCAAACCTTTCACCTAAATAACAAGCAGATAAAATTTACAAACATTAGGCAGGATATCCATGAGGTCAAGAAGCAAACATTAGAGTAAAATATAACCAAAATAAAACCCAGGAAAAGTAACTACCTCAGCATTGCTTTCAGCGTTCTTTAGCAAATCAAGGATAAATTTAGCAGATTTAGCAGGCCAGCGTCCTTGTCCATTTGAGTGACGGTTCTTAGCTTGAGCAGTTCGCCCAACACCGCCACAGAAACGTCGGAAAGGAATAGCTTGCTTGTGTGCCAAAACATCCTCCATGTACCGTTTAGCCTTGTCCAAAGGCATCTTCCGGATTGAAAACGCAGTCTCTCTTGTGTTCTGAGATAGAGAATAGTAATACTGGAGTCAGCACAGACAATTTGGCAATTTCAACAAAGTAACATGTCATCGCATCTTTATCAAAAAATAATTTAGGTACCAGAGACAATAAGAGCCCTTTATAAAATCTCATGTGAAATCAGAAACCATGGGTACGAGTACAGAAAGAGTTTCACCAATTGCAATGCACAAAAGGAAAAAAAAAATGATTTTGTGGAAAAGTTTGGAAGGCCAAGAGAATCATTGAATTCCCACAAGCTCTATTAAAGAAAGTTAACAAGATTAAATTCTATGACTTATATCACTCCCATCCATATTTGACCAAATCCATTAAAACTCTGAACACTGTGCAATTAGTGAACAATCTTACAGTAAATAACAAAACTCATAGAAAGGGGAATGCAATATCTTCTGAGTCTCATAAGAAGTCCATTCACAGAGTCAATAGATTCCTATAACCAATCCCCCTTCCCCAGTCCTACACATCAACTACAAAATGAAACTGAAACTGAAAAAAGCAACAATAAAATTGGCTTCCATTGCATGGCCGACTCAATTACAAGTCCCTCTCAATGTGTAAAAGATATCAATCTCATGCAAATTTTACTAAGCCCAAATCCCCTATGCAGGAATCTGAACTGAGCAACACAGGAATATTTTGCATGACAAAACAATAAATCAAAAGAACCATTGAAGAAGTTCAAAGTTCTTATTAGTCACCAAAGAAAAAGGAACAAACCATTCAGATTATGGAAGGAAACCAGTTTTATCATGAAATTTTAACCATTCACACTCTGACTATTTCAGAGTATAGCTACCATCTACTTCAACTGACACCTTTACATTGCATCTACATAACGATTTTGCCAACAAAAAAGAATGACATGGCTATTCATGCCAAATTCAAATGTTGGCAACAAAAAATAGTGAAGCATTGGCATGCTTACTTATGAAAAAATACCAGAAAACATCAACAGCCCATCAGTTCGTGATAAATTCAAAGCAAAGACACAAGGCAAACTGTATACTGTGGCAGCACGGATGATCAAATTAACAAAGCATTGCTAGCTAAAACTACCGTCGATTAGACACAGCAAAATCAGCAACACTACAGCCAAGACATTGAAGTACTGTATAGCACACAACATACCTTAAAGTGAACACGAAGATCAGATCCCCTTGCTTTGCAGGCTGAAAAAGTAACCATAACATTAAAATCAGATTTCGCTTTCACTATTTTAAAGGGGAAAAAAAAGAATGAAACTTCATGTACTTACACTTGGTTTGGTTATCTGGTTCTCTTGAATACTTCACCTGAAACGTTTTACAAAAGGGATCCCATTAGAAATCGAAAAACAAAAACACATAAAACCCATAAAGATTTAAACTTTTTCCACTAATCCTAAGAGATTATCTTCTTAATGTTGTCCCACAGGAAATCAAAATGCAAAGATCTAAGCTTCTTCATTGCTTGAAAGAGAAAGGTTTTTCCTTTCTTCATCAAAATTAAGAAAAAAGCAAAGTTAATCAAACCCACCATCGCTGCAGCTTCTGTCTATTCTTCGGTGGCCACAAAAAGAGAAATACCGCAGTAATATGATACAAAGAGAGTGTTTTAGCTAAAAAACCCTAATAAGATGGAGCTAGGGTTTCTCTTATTTGGGCCCCTTCAAATAAGAATCAGGGCCATTTTACTTGGGCCTAAGTTATTTAAAACAAGGGTATTTACGTCCTTGTATCTCCACAAAATAAATAAGCACAAAATTGGAGAGGAAACTGAAAGAAAACCAGAGTTTGGCTCTCTCAGATTTCAGAGGATGAAACTTTGGCCAAAAAAAAAGCAGAAGCAAAACAAGTCGGTGCAAAGCCTCTCTATTTATCATTGTAAGCTTTTCCTTTTAATTACTTATATATAATTTTTTATCTGAGATATACACATTGCGTAGCTAGTGTCTTAAAAGAAAATCAGAATCACATGAAAGCAAAGTTATGGACTTTGTTTTCCTGTAATTATGTTTTAGCTAGAGATTTAGTTGGTGTTTGTCTAGTTTAAAGCTTGTGAGCTAGACTCGGGGTTTGATTGTCGAGATAGGGTTTTGAAGTTTTGTTTCAAAGCAAGCTATTTTTCTTGTTTAAGCTTGTTTTTACACTTTAAAGGCGTGAAATTTTGGGTTGTTTTTGAAAGCCCAGAATTTGATTTTTGTTTTATTAGGGTTTACGAGGGCTTGTCTGGGGTTTTGTTGTTCTTGGATGTAGAATTGATTGGTTTTGAGAGATATTTTTGCCGCATGAGATTAGGGTTCCAATGAATAATAATAGTAACAATCCTGTAAGAAGTATTGGGGTGCCACCCTCGTTTGCAAATCCTGGTGCAATGGCACAATCTACGCACGTGAACCACCAACCACCGCAGTTGCTTTCACAGTCACAACCTCAAACACAAGGCGGGCCTGCATTTCCTGGCCACTTTCAGCTGTCTGAACCACAAGCTCGGGTGCTAGGACACACTCAGTTTGCACAGGCAGCTCATACTCAGTTTCAATCTCATATACAATCAACCAACCATTCTGTTGCTCAGTTGCAAAATGCTAATTCTGCTAATGTTGGTGTGCAATCACCTCCTGTGCCCGCACCCAGCAGTTCTAGTGCTAAAAAGACTAGCTATAAACCACCTTCGAGGCCTTCATCTGGTTCATCGAATGCCAACATGGCTTCGCTGTTCAAGACCATGGAGTTGGCTCCAGCTGTTCGTAGAAAGAAAAGGAAGCTTCACGAGAAGGAGATACCTGATAAGGTGGTACCTGTTTTGCCAGAGTCTGCGCTTTATACCCAGCTGCTTGAATTTGAGGCTAGAGTGGATGCTGCTATGGCAAGAAAGAAGATGGATATTCAAGAGTCACTTAAAAACCCATCCCGTGTTCGGAAAACGCTTCGGGTATATGTATTTAACACTTTTGAAAATCAGGTGCAAGGGTCTAATGAGAGGAAGAGTGCTGAGCCTCCTTCTTGGTCATTAAAAATTATTGGGAGGATATTGGAAGATGGGAAGGACCCTGTGCTGACTGGAATGACCCAGAAACCATATCCAAAATTCTCATCTTACTTCAAGAAAATTACAATATACTTGGACCAGAGCCTCTATCTAGATAACCATGTAATTCTATGGGAGAGCACACGGTCACCTGTTCTTCACGAGGGCTTTGAGGTGAAGAGAAAAGGAAATAAGGAATTTACTGCAAGAATTAGACTAGAAATGAATTACGTGCCTGAGAAATTCAAGCTTTCACCTACTCTATCAGAAATCCTTGGAATCGAGGTAGAGACTCGCCCTAGAATTTTGGTTGCAATATGGCATTATGTGAAGTCTAGGAAGTTGCAGAACCCAAATGATCCCTCCTTCTTCACATGTGACCCCCCTCTTCAGAAACTATTCGGGGAAGAGAAGATGAAATTTTCTCAGGTACTACAGAGGATAAGTCTGCATTTAACTCCTCCACAACCTATTCTTTTGGAACATTTGATCAAGCTCTCAGGGAATTGCCCAGCTGGAACTGCTTGCTATGATTTCATAGTTGATGTTCCTTTGCCATTGCAAAAGGACCTTGCTGCATTCTTGACCAGCACAGAGAGGAACAAAGAAATTGATGCTTGTGATGAATTAATATGTAACTCTATAAAGAAAATACATGAGCATCGTCAGAGGCAGGCTTTCTTTCTTGGCTTCAGCCAGTCTCCAGCAGAGCTTATTAATGCTTTAATTGCTTCTCAGAGCAATGATCTGAAGCTTGTTGCTGGAGATGCTAGCCGCAATGCAGAAAAAGAGCAGCGATCTGTTTTCTATAATCAGCCGTGGTAAGCATTTTTTCAGTTTCTTACCTTTACTTTTAATCTTTTTATGATTCATTATTAATATTTCTATTCAAAGTTTGCTTTTCTACTCTTTGAAACCTGCCAAGGGAGTTTGGTTTTGCCCAGGCAAAATGAAGACAGCAAGTGGAAATAAACTCATAGTAATGGTGTTTGTTTATTTTTTTTTGGTTTGGTGTAGGGTTGAAGATGCTGTTATTCGTTACATAAATCGCAAGTCTACTGTAAATGATGCTCCTGGAAGCTCTTGAATGAAAGATGGTCAGATTTTCAATAAGGTGGCACGAAGTTCAGTTGCTGTAATACCATTTTGATCTCCATTCCACTTCTGTTCTTTTGCATCGATTTAGTTTGATTTCTGCAGTTACATAGAGTAGTTTTATGATGGGAATTCATAATCAGGCTGTAGTTCAACATAGTGGTTATTATGCTTCATGAAGAACGACCCGACATGATTTCTTGTTACGTAGTATTCATAAATGCTTTATAATCAGTCACTTAGCTGTTTATCATGAAACCTTCCGGATACAATTTCACTATCCTGAAAGCACAGTTAGTTCGAACCACACTTCTGTTTCAATTATTGATGCTGTTGTGCATAGCTTTTACCCAGTTGTTGGAGCCCTTTTTTTTTTTTTTTTTTGCATGGTTCAATTTATTTATGCTTCAGTCATTACACTGGTTTTGTCCTTTAGTCATTTAGTTGCCCTGTTAACGGAAAACTTTCCTTCTTGCCTTTCCTTGTTCAAAGAACAGGTAACTTTATTCGTATCGTTCAGCAATTGCTTATTATTTATTGAAGTATGTATTTCTTTTGTGTGACTAGAATTTGTTATGTGCTCGTAGTTGGGGCCCTACCAACACTTGAACCGTTCGTTTAAAAGGTTTCATGTTGAGCATTAGAAACAAATGCCCAAGTGACTCTGTGGAATAAAGGAACTAGCTCCAGATTGGAATAATAAAATGATTATCTTCGTATTCTAAAACAAATTCATTGAACTTGCTCTTGAGAGCATTGTGGTCTCTGCCTCACGGTTCTTTAGTTGTTTATTTATTGAACGGTGACAGGAAAGTCTTTCAAACTTTTCAGCATAGTAAATACTTTTCAGCATAGGTACGTGTGATGTATGCAGCAACATATGGGCTACCCTGCACCTTTTAGGCGGTGTGTGAGGGGTTTTGTGGTGTCCAAAAGGTGGCTTCAAATTGTCTTGGCCACTCTTCTGTATCTAGGCAGTGCGTGTGGCCAACCGATCGCTAGTTCGGTAATGGTTATCTTTTTTTCTTTCTTTTTTAAAGGAGGTGTACATAGAATAATTTAATTCAATATCATAACACTATAAAATTTAAGTACTTGGATTAATTTAACTCCCCCTAAGCCCAAGCCACTAATATAGTGAGCTCAGTCTGAACCCACCACTTTAGTTGTTTGGGTTGGTGCGACCCAAGCCCAACAATAGTCCCCCAATAAGCCTGGGGTGATGGCTCCCCTAGGGTTATTCTAAGCCCAAACTACAAATGCGGTAGACTTGGGTTGGACATCATCAAGGATTATTTGAGTTTGGGTTTCTTCAGCTTCATGTTCATCTAAACTCGTTTTTTTAATTTAAAAAAATGGAAAAAAATGGAAGGAGGAGAACGAAGGCTGTTTGAGAAAGACGAGAAGGTGCATAAAGCTAGTTTATCTATCATATAAACAAAGAGAAGTCGACGTTACAGTGGCTATCTTCTGAGCATTTCCGGAGAAGTTTTATTATAGTGTCAGCTCGTTACAAGGACTCACCTCTTTGTCCAAGAGAATTGCACTGGACGTGTTAAGAGTGAGGCACAGAAATTTCAACGCAGACCAAAATCTGGCCATCAGAGGAATATCGTGAGCTCTGTCAGGCATCTGTTCAAGTTCCAGTATCAGTGCTGCCAATCATGTGAAACGTACAAACTGCAAACAAATTTCCTTTAGCAAGACCACCCTGCAAAGTGCAAATCTTGAGGAGTTTCTCATTTATCATAACAAAACTAGTTACAAGCAGTGAGACGAGTCAACATGCTACAGTCTAATGGTTTTTTCACTAGCTTGCGGCTTTGATCTGATGAATCTAACATGGACCATTTGAACAGTCCCCGAAAACAAGAATGAGAAAGCTTCTAATCTTTAGTAAGTTTGTATTAGCTCCTTGGAGACGAAGAATCAGCTGCAACTTGCAAGCTTGAATGTGAGATTAGGAGTGCCATATCCTAAACTACATTTATCACATGCTCAAGTTTTTAAACACAACTTTAGATGGATGAGCTGCCATTGAAAATCCGAAGGATTAGCGTTTGAAGCCATTGCTCAATGTTGAAACTAGACTACAGTATCGGAAAGAAAATTTTAATTCAAACTAGAGACATTTGAGACACCCAAAATTGTGCAGATAATCTCCATGTTTCTAATCACAAGACCGTGTGTAACCTCATGAAAATAGGAGGTACCTTGGAAACTAAGACCGAACCCGCTTAAAATACAAAACCATACAAGATGCGATTCTCGAGAGCAGCTGCGAGCTCATTCTTGTGCGAAAGTTTTATTTAACTTCTGAGTTAAACATTTTTTTATATATTTTCCAAGTTACATAGAAGAAGAGAAAATCATCTACTATCCTTATCCTGGATGTAGATGGTACACACGCGGAGATTATATTCAACCCTGCACCTGAACAATCAACCATTTACACTTTACACACCTCTCAACCTTGCAACCAGCTCGTCCTGCACATGCAATACCACTAATCAGTAGAGGCACATGCAAAATGAGAATGATGATTTTCATTTCTTGTCAATATGAGAACGCCCCAACAACGCCCCAACTGATAAAAATATATTTAAGTTTGTTGGCTAGTGAAAAGGAGACCCTTCTCCTCCCTTCAACCCTCCCACCCCACAAAGGCAAAGGGTTCACCTTTCAGCAATTCATACCTATTGCCTCCACCTTATGAAGCGGGAGGCGATGCACCACTGGAACTAATGGTGCAATACAAATCAGCACCATTGCATCCGAACTACCAATGAAACATACACTATATGTAGCAAGTAACCATTACTCTCTTTCAGCATATTAATCAGCAATAACACCCATATGACTAGATAACAAAGAAGTCCAGATTAGATTTGGATAAGCTGTATACTTGCCTTCTTTCCTTTGGGTGAAAGGCCTCGCTCTTTCAGGAGAGCCCGGAGCCTCTCTACTGTCAAACTGTAATAGTCCTTATCTGATGTGCGGCTATCAGATCCCTCTGTGTGCTCAAAACCTGTTTTAAGGTTCGGTCAAAATAGAAGTGATGAGGCCATTAGTTTATATATAAGTTGAAGATGAACAGAACATGTCCAATAAATATAAAAGATCACCTTGTCGAGAACCAATCTGATTATTGCCTCTCTTTGCTGGTGCCCTGGAATCCAAAGCTCTTTCTGGAGCCCTGAAAAATTGTTGGCAGCAACCGGCAAGAGTCAAGACTGAACATGATCAAATGTGCAAAGAGATTCGCCAACAACAAAATTTTGACAGCTAAATGAAAAGGAGCTTAAGAACAAGAAAAGAAAAGGCATAAAAATAAATGCTCATGTGGATCACTATAGACAACAGGGACAGGACGGGACTGAAGCATGAAAGCCTTTCTACATTGAAACACAAATACATGGTTGCAACATAATCGTATAATGCTTATAGGTGACAAACAGGCAGATCTTTTCAAAGCATGTGAAGCATCCTGTTCCAGTAAGATAGAAGCAATACCTCTTTCTAGAACCCTCAGTTGCAGTTAACCCCTTCACATCCTTCGAACTTGAATCACCCTTGTGTTTATTAAGCTGGAGTGATCTTATCAGAATGTTTGTCTGGTTAGTCTTTATTTGTTGGCCCTCTGAATAAACAGGGAGAAGAAGTCAGTTCTTCTAATATCCAAATATGCACTCACAGTCTTTAAGAAATCCCAGGAGTTTTGATTGCATAACATAAAACAAAACATTACAGTATAACATAATCTCAACATGTATTAATTATACTTCTTTTTTATTTATCATGTGATATGGATGAGAGAGAAAACCCAATACCAACACATGATAATACACATGGACATGATTCCCACACTGTTTATAACAACTAAGAAAAACTAATATTATAGACATATGACTATAACAGTATAAATATAGGGAATCTCTATGTTCATGCTTTTACGGTTCACATAAAGGCAAATCATAATCAACTCATGGTACATTTAAAACATCCAGCATTTGAGTTTAATTTAATAAATATATTTAATAAATATAGCTAGTAAAATCTAATAAACTTTGGGGTGCTATGTAACTAGTCTTGTAAAGACTATTGAAGTTCAGTCTAGGAACTTAAGAATGAGTCCAAATCCCACCAGGAAAGGGGAGTGTTTGGGGAATAAAGAGCAATAATCCTCAGTGCGTAGCCTGAGATAGGACCCAAAAATAGAAACTTTAAAGAGTATCGAAGGTTTTGAAATCTTCAATCCAATCAAATTTCAAACTTTTGAGCAGCTTGAGATATTAGTTCATTTCACTTCATGATTAACTTTCGTATTCCAAAACACTCTCCAAAGTCAAATACCTCACCCAGGCAGAAATAACTTTTATCAAGGACAGAAATCCATTGCGAAATGTAAAAGGTAGCATGTGGCAGAATCCCAAAAGCTTCATTTCCCCCCTTTGTTTCCCAAAAAGATTAAAATTAAAAAAGGACAGAAAAAAAATGAGAGAAGTAAAACATAGGAGAAAGCAGTCACATTTTCTATAGCAAGTGCTTTCAAATTTTTCAAACTGCAAGCTACCAGAAAATCCATTGCTTTAAAAGCTAAAAGAGTTGGCTTGCTTATTCTTTCTTCAATTCCATATGCCATCTAAGTAAAGAGCTTCATGATGCCTGGAATTTCAGCCGGGAAGGAAAACTCATGTTGCTAAAAATCTACCATGTATAAAACTAAACTAGGAGATAACAAAGACTGTGAAATAAAATACACACTTTCTCTTTCCTGGGGAACAACAAGAGCTGCTTCTCTGAAACAAGAAATTCAACCAGCCATTTGGGACCATGTCGCTGTTATCTCAAAACTAGAATCAGAAGAATGAAAATTGACATTTTCCTAGAGCAGCATTGGATACAGCGTAAATTCAGGGCTACAAATTGCCTTAAACACCAAAGTTTAGAAAACCAAGGAAATTAAAAACATAAATAGACCTGGAGGTGATGTGTCATGCTCGCAAATATAAACCCGCATCCCACCCTGCATAAAATTACCAGCATTCAAACAAGCTCTCAGCAAACTAGAAAAGAACACATACATTCACATAGGAAAAAAACGAAGACGCCGTAAACAAAGATAAAAACACTAGACACTAATAGCAAATAAGCCAACCCTAATAACCTTTAATTACATAAATGACTTTCTCTACACCAACATCTTACTCAACAAAAATGCAACCACTAAACCCTACAACAGCAATCGAAAAATCCAAGATTCCTTCTCCTCATTACCACTAATCACAATCTCTAAATCCTCATTAACGTTAATTACCCAATGTAAAAATATCAAATTACAACAAACATTTCCACCATTCTAATAGATGCAGGCCTACAGTCAATAACCCTAAAACCCTCATCACAATCAGTGTGTGTGTGTGTAAAAAAAAAACTATTTCAACTAAAATATTAAAATTAATTAAACACCAAACAGTAAAATTAAAAGTAAAGAGAAACATTATTTGATAAGAGAAGAGAATGACTGGGTTGGAGGAGGAGACGGTGGAGGACAAGAAGCCGCGGGAGGGAAGATTGGAGAGGAACTTGGAAGCACCAGGGGGCTTTGGATTTGAATCGGATGGGCAAGAAGAAGAGCTCTCCATGGAACTTAGAAGCAAAAGGAAACCCGGGAGAGAAGGGGTAGACCCGCAAGTATGACAGTCAAAATTTTAGAACAAGGTTTAGGGCTTGTGCTAAGTTGTACGGCACTGTTTGTTTGTGTGTCTGTGTGTATTGGGTTACTGTTTGCTATATATACGGGAAGCGTGGGTTTTGGCTAGATTTATTTTCTGATTGCTGATAAATCCACAGCAAGGAGGCAACAACATTATACAACAAAACTGGTCCCTCTTCTTTTTCTTTTTTACTAATTTTATCCCTTCTACTTTTATTTATCATAGAGGTTATTTGATATTGCGTTTCATCGAGCGCCTTTAAAAATAGTGCTTGATATGGAAAAACATTAATTTGATATTTTTTTATGTTTTTTAATATTTTTTATAAGTTGATATAAACAATAAAAAATTATTTTAATAAATTTTTAAATAAAAAATACTTTTAAAAAGCATCATGCATTACAATATCAAGCACTCATATGTATTCAAATAATTTAAAGGGTCTCTTAATCCATATTGCAACATCTATTTGAAGTGTGTTAGAAATTTTTTAAAAAAATATATTAATGTATTCAAATAATTTAAAAAAATAAAAAATAAAAAACTTCAAAGAGACAATTGAACCACAGTGCCAACAATGCCAAGCAGAAACTTCTTCGGCAGGAATGATGATGTTTGAGGATTTTATTGCTTCGAGAGTTGCTTTAGAAACAAGAAAAGAGCGGTTCCTCTCTCACATTTGGATGCAAATAATTAAAATGTCCCATCATGATTTAGCATGCATTAATAATTAACGGAATTTAGATAAATAAAAAATAAAAAGTAATTGATTAACTAGTACGGAGAGAGAAACTAAGTTATACAAAAGTTTATTATAGTTTAATTATGTATTATTTACATCTTTATTGTCTTTCAATCAAATCCTTTTATTAAAATAACATTTTTTATATTAATCAATTTTTTAATTATTCACTAATTCTTATTTTAATTTCTCATTTATCTTAATCCTGCATTCTTAATGTTTTCTTTCAACTTAATCGATAGATGACTCAAACAAATTAATTGCAGCGGAAAAATATAATTGGATCCTAAAGATGTGATAAAAAAAAATATTGTTGTGATAAAAAGGAATTGGTTTTTTAAAAAAAAATTGGGATTTTTATCTTAGAATTTATTCATGTAAAAAACAAATGCATCTTGGAATTGGTCTTCCTGTTTTTTTTTTAATTTATTTTATATTAGATTATCCCAATATTATATCTATATTCACAAGATAGTAGACTAACTCAAGTTGACTTGATTTTTTATTTTAATTTATTTTCACCTTTTAATATTGAGTTACTTG